>Ga0209035_10000297_pt1 | contig 19336 bp, 24 predicted proteins | sample MarorgKNORR_S2LV_6_FD_188220 | JGI IMG/M metagenome (GOLD analysis project Ga0209035, IMG submission 188220) | Marine microbial communities from the Southern Atlantic Ocean, analyzing organic carbon cycling - AAIW_A/KNORR_S2/LV (SPAdes) (version 2) | ecosystem: Environmental > Aquatic > Marine... | reverse complement strand
CCATTGGAAGAGGTAAATGCTGAAGTCAAAACAATCATAGATTTAGGAATTCCTGCAATCATGTTATTTGGAATTCCAACACAAAAAGATGAAATAGGAAGTTCATCTTTTGATGATAACGGCATTGTTCAAAAAGCAATTAGTCAAATCAGAAAAGAATTTGGGAATAAAATAGTAATCATGGCAGATGTTTGCCTATGTCAATTTACATCTACAGGTCATTGCGGAATTATTCAAGGTGATAAAATTGATAACGATTCAAGTTTGGAGATACTTGCAAAAATTGCCATTAGTCAAGCTAAAGCAGGGGTAGATACCGTATCACCGTCTTCAATGATGGATGGTCAGGTTGCTGCAATAAGAAAAGCTCTAGATGAAAAAGGATTTACAGATGTTTCCATAATGTCACATTCAGCAAAACATCGTTCAAATTTTTATGCACCATTTAGAGATGCTGCAGAATGTGCACCAAAGTTTGGAGATAGAAAAACATACCAAGTTCCATTTACAAATGCAAGAGAGGCAATGATGGAAGTGGAAACGGATATCAATGAAGGAGTGGATATTGTAATGATTAAACCAGCATTGGCATATTTGGATTTAATTGCAGAGACTAGAAGAAAATACAATGTTCCAGTAGCAGCTTACAGTGTTTCTGGAGAGTATGCACTAGTAAAAGCTGCATCCCAATTAGGATATGTAAATGAAAAAGACATCACGTTAGAGATCCTTCATTCAATTAAAAGAGCAGGTGCAGACATGATAGTAACATATTTTGCAAAATCAGCATCAAGATTTCTTCAGGAATCATGAGAAACGACGAACGATTTGAAATACAAAGGGCATTTGACTTATTGCCACATGTTGTAGGAGCAAGTTGGACAGCTGTATGGTTCAGAATGCAAGGAATTAGAAAACCGCTAAGGGAAGAATTCAGAGAGAAAACATTAGAATATCTAAAAATGATTGAACCAGTTTTTGACGCATACCCAAAAAATGAAGAATTTGAAGAAATTTGCAAATACATAGAATCTAGGAAAAAACTAGAGTATGAAAAAATAATTGCAGGTGAAAATAATGAAATAGAAACTAGATACGACAGATATGTAGATTACGGTTAAACTTCATTTTTTAATTCTTTTAAAAATGCCTTTAGCACCTTGGTTCTTTTTTTAGCTTCAATTTTACCAGATTTTGTATTCATCATAAATTCTAGTTTGAGTAATTTATTAAAAAAATGATCAACAGCCCAAAGATTATCATCAGGATTTCTTTTAGCACAGAAAGGATCGTCTATGTTGTAAAAAGGTCGATTAAGAGAACCGCTAGTAGCAAAAACTCTTGCAATTCCTATAGCACCCAAAGCATCCAACCTATCAGCATCTTGTAATATTTTTCCTTCAAGGGTCTGAGGGATTTTATTTTGAGAAAAACTATGATCAGCGATAGCATTAGAAACAACAGCAATTTCTTCATCAGTAAATTCATATTTTTTTAAAATTAATTTTGATTTTTTTGCACTTTCTATAGAAGAAAATTTAGAACGTTTGCTAGATTTAGGGTATGAAACAATATCATGGAGTAATGCAGCACTAAGAACTAGTTTTTGATTTGCTTTTTCTTTTTTACTTATTTTTTGAGCATTGTTGTAAACTCGCATAACATGTTCAAAATCATGGGCAGGATCATTATCCATTATTTTAATTACTTCATTTTTTATAGAATCAAGGACTTTCATTTAGAATCTCCATATTTTGGGTTTAACAAATTTAATTTTTCTTTGAGTAAGTAATACGGTCCAATTAACACATGCAAATAAAACAATCAATGCAATTCCAACACCATCAATCAGGAGGATTCCAGTAAGACGATCCTCAAACATTTCTAAAAATGGAGTTAAAACAGTGTTGCCAAAATATATCATTACAATATAAGAAATAGTTCTACCAAACCAAAATCCAACATAGATACCAACACTTTTTGCACGCATTAAACCATATGTGATAAATAAAATATTACTTGGAAGAGGCGTTGCCCCAAACAAAAAAGATGCAATTAGATAGCCATGTTTTTTCTTATTCAAATAAGATCCAATCATATCAAGATTAGATTTCTGTTCCTCTCCGACAAATTTTCTAAATAATCCGCTAATTCTTTTTAGAAAAAATCTACCTATAGTGGCACCGGTGGCACCAACTACAGCAAGAATTACGATATTCAAAGTAGGGTCAAGAAGGTAAAAAGATGTTAAAACAATCCAACTAGGAGGCATTAAGATCGGTGATGCGTTTACGCCAATCAATATAAGAAAAATTCCAAAATAGGAAAATTCGCTAAAAAGCTCAAAAATATCCAATACCATTGAAAAATTATACAACTATTTTGTTTCTAAACCCTTTGATTCATGTTTAGTCGGTAAATAATATGATAATGATCTAAAAAAGCCAAAAAATTGCATGTTTCTGAAAACAATGATCATGTTTTGTAAGAAATTGGATCAATCATGCAATATCTTTATAAGTAAATTATGCATAATTTACGTATGACAGAGCTAATTTGGAAGTGTTTTAGATGCAATTTATCATTTAAAGATGATAATTTGGCAGAAATACACAAAAAAATTTCAAATCACTCAGTAACTAAAGTTAAAACAATAGTTGTATAATTTTTAGAATTAATTTTTTGAATGCACCATTATGAAATAAATGAATAGTGCAGAGGGTGGGATTCGAACCCACGAACTCCTAAGAGAAGGGATTTCCTATATTAGAGATCTTGAGTCCCTCTCGTTTGACCAGGCTTCGATACCTCTGCAACAACACTAGATTATTCCGATATTTTTTAATTACTATTGCAATTACAGAATCATTTTTTTAGAAATTTTTTAACAAAGCTTATAATCGAAAGGATTATTGAAAAACACATGTCAGAATCAATGCCAATTTCAGAAGCAAAGAAGACCAAAAGTAATGTCAATGTTGAAGCTGAAGTTATTAGTAAAGGAGAACCAAGAACGGTAAATCTCAAAACTGGTGGAACAGTAGATGTTTGTGATGCAGTAATATCTAATGCTGATGGAACTGAAGAAAACCAAATGAAACTCACATTGTGGGGTGACGATATCAAAGCAGTTAATGTTGGAGATAAAGTCCAAATAGAAAATGGTTACACAAATGAGTTTAAAGGCGAAGTGTCTCTAACCAAAGGAAAATTTGGTAAGATGAATATCAATCCTTAATAATTTCTGTTATTATCTAATTTATTTTTTAAATCCAATATCGTTAGGATTATGCCAATTAGTAGAATTAGAATTCCAAGGATAATTAGAAATCCTGAAATTATTAGAGGTAAAAGCATATCCATCATAGGAGAATTAGGATTTGAAAATGCATCAGAATTTTCAGGATCTTCAGAAAACATAACCACAGTATCAATTATTCTAGTACCAGTATTTTCAATTTGAAAATTTAGTGTGTCAGATTGATCAATCATAGTTGTTGTAAATAAAATAGAATCATTTTGAATGAATTCCCCATAAGAGTCTCCAAAAATATTTGAAATTTCAATTTGTAGCATATCACCATATTGGTAATCAATTATTTGAATTCCCCACAATAGAGGAACATCAGATAGAGAGGTAGTGTAAGAAGTATAAACTACATCTCCAGGCATAATTTGAAAAGTTTCAGAAACGTCATCAAACATTCCTTCAAAAAGAGAAGATACCAAAAAAGTTTCATCTTCTGAAATATCAGAAGGTACGCTAGAAATTGCAATTAAAAGTGAAATTAAAATTAAACTAAAACCAGCAAGTGCAATAATAGGTCCATATTTTTTCATGTTAAAAATTATTGATGGTGTTAATTATTAAAAATACATTAGACAATACTAAAAAATTTAACGTCTGGTTTTCTTTGCTGGTTTTCTTTTAGCAATAGTTTTCTTTGCTGGTTTTCTTTTAGCAATAGTTTTCTTTGCTGGTTTTCTTTTAGCAATAGTTTTCTTTGCTGGTTTTCTTTTAGCAATAGTTTTCTTTGCTGGTTTTCTTTTAGCAATAGTTTTCTTTGCTGGTTTTCTTTTAGCTGCAGTCTTTTTTGCTGGTTTTCTTTTAGCTGCAGTCTTTTTTGCTGGTTTTCTTTTAGCTGCAGTCTTTTTTGCTGGTTTTCTTTTAGCTGCAGTCTTTTTTGCTGGTTTTCTTTTAGCTGCAGTCTTTTTTGCTGGTTTTCTTTTAGCTGCAGTCTTTTTTGCTGGTTTTCTTTTAGCTGCAGTCTTTTTTGCAAGATATTCTTTTAATTTTGATGTTGCTTTATCTAGGGTCTTTGTAATATTTTCTTCAGATTTAGTTATTCTTTCAATTTCTTGCATGACCTTTACAGCAGTCTTATGGCTGGTAGTTAACTTAGTACGTAAAGATGGCTTTGATTGAGTTTGTTTTTTAATTTGTGTTGTAATCTTAGATTTAAGTTCATCAAATGTAGAAACTTCGCTAGTTATTTTTTTTAGGGTTTTTTGTCTAATTTTAATTTCAGAAATTAGTTCCTGGAGATGATTGTTTAATGATCGTAATCTAGCCTCAGCAGTTTGTTTTTCTTCAGGAGTTTCAGCAAATTCAATTTCTTGTTCAGTTTGTTCAATTATCTCTTTTTCACCATTAACTCGCTCTTCAGCAAGAGACACCAATCTCTGAATACTTTCAACTTGAGCATTTTTTCTAGCAAGGTTATCTGAAACATCTGAAACGTCTTCTTTCTCAGATTCAATTTTTTTATCAACATTATGTAATCCAGTGGAAGAACGTTTTTCAATAGATTGAAGTTGACGAAGTTCGTTCTCAGCATTTTGTTTTGATTGTATTGCTGCTTTCTTTTTTTCACGTAATTGAATTACTGTTTGTTCTAATGATTCCAATGTCTATCTCAAATAAAGGAGGAGATTAAGTTGTTAACATGATCAGGATTTGACTTTTCGGTTAAGAAAATTAACTAACATTAGGGGAAAAAAAGGATTTTTAAAAAATATTAGTGACAGTATTTTAGTAAAACCATGGATTTTCATCCAAAAGATCTACCAATATCAAAAACATATGACGTAAAAAATGAAAATGAAGCAGTGCAAGCAGTAGAAGACATGGTAAATTTAGGATTTAAAGATAAAAAAGCAGGTTACAAAGTTTTAATGCCAAAAGAAACTAAAATTGCAAAAAGAATAGGGTATACAGTTACCACAGGTGTAACAAAAGGACTTCGACAGAAAAATGAAACAAGGGATGTAAAGTATTGGACGTACCATCATAACGAAAATCATTTTGCAATTGTTTTAATTGATAATTCAACTCTGACAGAACTAGGTTTTTGATTTATTAAAAATTTGATATAATTTTGTTCTGTTAGCCATTACACCAGCAAGCATTATTCCAATAATGGTTCCACCAATCACATCCATAGGGAAATGTTGTAAAACATACAATCTACTGAAGGAAATCATTACAGGATAAATAAATATCAAATATACACCACGAGGGAATCTCTCAGATAAGGCATAGCCCAAAATAATTGCAAAGATCATAGAGTTAGCTGCATGTCCAGATGGGTATGAAGCGTCAAATCCACCTTCACAAAATAATGAAAATGTATCACGGCTAATTTGTACAGGGAATTCAACTCCAAGATAGTCATAATCAGGTCTATCCCTATCAACACCGCATTTGATGTATCCTGTAAGTAGAGTAGAAATTACAATTAAAATTAAAAGAGTAATTCCAACTCTACGAGTTTTTGGAATTATTAACAATATAATTGCGAACATCATTAGGTTAAAAACATCTCCAGTCTCAGTAAGATATTGCATAAACAAGTCAAGTGTAGGATTTCCAATATTCTCAGAAATGAAAAGAATTACACTTTGATCAAAATCATCAGTTAATTCAAAAAATACAAGAGATGTCAAAAAAAGGAAGAGAACAGTCAATAAGACAAAAGAACGCGACCGAATATCAAAAAGCCAATTTTTCAATTAATTAAACCTCAACAATATACAATGGTGATTTACATTAATACATAACTTTTAAAAAATAACCCACGCAATACAAACAAAATTTATAAAAATAATTATGATCGGCTCAAAGATTTTAACCAAGGATATACTAGAAAAATTGTGAAAATACTCACATTAGATGACTTTGATCTAAAGGGAAAAACAGTTTTTGTTAGAATGGATATGAATTGTCCCATAGATCCAGAAACTAATGAAATTCTAGGTACAAAAAGAATTGAAGAAGCAATTGAGACTCTAGAATCATTAAAAGATTCCAAAGTAGTAATAGCATCCCATCAAGGAAGAGTAGGAAATAACGAGTATACAGGGATGAATAAGCATGCAGAAGTCCTTGAAAAATTAATGAATAGAAAGATAAAGTATGTTGAAGATGCTATCGGAGAAGCCGCACAAAATGCAATTAAAAACTTAGAAAATGGCGAAATACTACTTTTAGACAACTTAAGATTATGTGCTGAAGAGAATTATGAATTTACACCAGAAAATGCTGCAAAAACAATAATGGTATCAAGATTATCCAAATTATTTGATCTTTGTGTATTGGATTCGTTTCCAAGTGCACACAGATCACATCCGTCAATTGTAGGATTTACACAAGTACTACCAGCATGTGCAGGAAGAATTGTAGAAAGGGAAGTAAGGAATTTGGATGAAATAATGACAGTTGCAAAGGCACCACATGTAATTATTCTAGGAGGATCCAAAGTTCCAGATAGATTAGAGGCAATAAAATTACTAATTCAAAATGGACGTGCGGACCATGTTTTACTTACAGGATTAATTGCAAATGTGTTCATGCGTGCTCAAGCCAGAATTAAGTCGCCACTAGGAATTAAAAATGAAGATGAAGTAGTAGCAAAAGCTCATTCATTAATTGGGGATTACCCTGATGTATTTGCAACTCCAGTAGATGTTGCAATTGATAAAGATGGTCAAAGAGTAGAAATGGATGTTAGAGAAATAGAAAAAGAAGATAAAATTTTTGACTTAGGTCCTAAAACAATTGAATATTATTCAAAATTAATTGCAGGTGCTGGAACTGTTTTCATCAGTGGTCCTGCAGGATTTTTTGAAAGAGAGAATTTCAAATATGGAACAACACAAATGCTTACTTCAGTGGCAAATTCAATGGCAACGACAATTGTCAGTGGTGGACATTTAACAACGGCATTAAAGCAACAAGGATTAGCAAATAAAATCAATCACATCAGTACTGCAGGTGGTGCATTGGTACTATATCTAACTGGAGAAAAGCTTCCAATGATGAAGGCATTAGAAGATGCTGCAGAAAAATACAGATCTAAATAGAAGATTTACAAGAAGGATAAGGACACATTCTTTCTTCAGCAGTTCCAACATAGATATCGTTACTACAAGAATTACAATGAAGTTTTTCAACAGTATCAAATAATTTTAGAAAAATAGTAGTAAAATTCTGAGCTATGTTTCGTATAAGACCAGAATCACAAAGATCATTGAATAAAGATTCAGTATCATCAATTATCCAAGAAGAATCAATATCACCATTGGATTTGAGAATTTCAAAAATTTGATCATTGGTAAATTTTGTATCAGTATCATTAAATTTTTCAAAAATAATTTTTCTTATTTGTAATGGAATTGGAATTAAAGGTGTAAAATCACTCATACTAATACAGATTCTCAGCCTCTGTTTTTAGCGTATCTACATCTGTTGCATCATCCAAATTAGAACCAAGATAGGTATACAATGCAGATTTGAGCACCTTAAGAGAAAGTAATGCGCATTTAATTCTAACAGCTTGTAAGTGGTCTAATCCCAATTCGCCTAGAACATCATGTTTTTCAATTTTTCTTACATCATCAAGAGATTTTCCTTTAGTGATTTCAGTTAGAACAGAACTGCAAGCCATGCAAATTGCACAACCTTTTCCATGAAATTTAATATCAGTTACTTTGTTATCATCAATTTTCATATCAATATCAATACTATCACCGCATAGAGGGTTGGAATCATGAAACGTAACGTCGTGATTTTCAATTTCTCCATAGTTGATTGGATTTCTTGAATAATCAACAATCATTTCATGGTAGATGTCAGTGCCGCTCATAATTTAAACACCTTAGCCACTATATTTAATGAATTGATTAGGGCATCAACATCAGCCTTTGTATTATAAATATAGAAACTAGCTCTAGAAGTTGCAGCAACGTTTAGTCTCTCCATCAATACTTGAGCGCAATGATGACCAGAACGTAGTGAAATTCCTTCTTTATCAATAATATCAGCAACATCATGAGGGTGTACATCTGCAAAATTAAATGATATGACACCGCCACGTTTTGTAATATCTTTAGTACCGTAGATTTGAATTCCAGGAATTTTTGCAAATTGCTCCATAGCATATGTAGTTAATTCAATTTCATGTTGTCTCACATTGTCCATTCCAATTTTTGTAAGATAGTCAATTGCAGCTCCAAATCCTATAACTTCGGCAATACTTGGAGTTCCTGCTTCAAATTTGTAGGGTAAATCATTCCAAGTAGTTTCATACTTGTGAACTTCTCTAATCATATCACCACCGCCATGAAATGGATTCATTGTTTGCAATACAGATTTTCTAACCCATAAAACACCAATTCCAGTAGGAGCCAACATTTTGTGTCCAGAGAATGCAAAGAAATCACAGCCCAAAGTATCAAGATCAACTTTCATGTGAGGTACGGCTTGTGCACCATCAATCAAAGTAAGAACACCTGCAGCCTTACATTTTGCAATAATTTTTGCAGCATCAGTGATGGTTCCAAGAACATTAGACATCAAACTAAAAGTTACAAGTTTTACTTTACCAGTTGCAAGATATTTATCAAGATCATCTAAATTTAATTCTCCATTGTCATTCATTCCAATATATTCTAATTTTGCACGTTTTTCTTGGGTAAGTAATTGCCATGGAACAATATTGCTATGATGTTCATATTCGGTGGTGACAATAATATCACCTTCGTTGATATGAGGTCGTCCCCATGCATATGCAACTAAATTAATTGCCTCAGTGGTGCCTCTAACAAAAATAAGTTCTTGACGATTTTTAATATTAACAAATTTTGCAATTTTATCTCTAGCTCCCTCATAAGCTTCAGTTGATTCTTCAGCAAGAGCATATACTGCACGATGAATATTTGCATTATGGTTTCTATAGTAATCAGTAATAGCGTCAATTACTTGATTAGGTTTTTGAGTTGTGGATGCATTATCCAGATAGACAAGACGTTTGTTATCCCTAACAGTTCTTTTTAGAATTGGAAAGTCATTTCTAAGATTTTCAAAAGAGGCTTCAGTACTTTGCAATTTTTAAACCTCCACAAAAATTTCGTTGTTATCAATTTTGACTGGGTATACCTTAAGAGCAGTTTCAGCTGGAAGATTATTTGGTTTACCATTAACTAAATTAAAAACAGAAAGATGTAACGGGCATCTAACGCCTTCTTCACTGAAGAATCCAGTAGAAAGATCTGCATCAGCATGAGTACAAATTAAATCAGTAGCATGGATTTTTCCATCAAGGTTTGCTATCAATAATTTTACGCCATCCTTTACAAAGCCAAAAAGTTCACCTTTTTTTACTTGTTCTAAATTGCATGTTTTAATCCACTCAGACAAAAAATCACCTATACTTGTAGTGTTGTTCAACTTCGGAATTTTCATCGTAACGGGTTTCTTCGATTTCAACAAACTTTGCTAGTTCTTCATCTGTATTTATACTCAATTCACGATTATCCCATTTTGATTCAATAAGATATGCAATCCATGCTCTAACTTGAAAAGACATTTTTCTTGAAAGGGGTTCTAAGAAACCCTCAACAATAGTTCTTTCAGCCTCCTCATGAGTTAGACATCGAGTTTTCAGATAGAAAATTTGCTCCTCGTCAATTTGTGCAACAGATGCAGAGTGTGTTGCTTTAACATCATTAGTAAATATCTCTAATCCAGGAATTGCGTCAGATTTTGCATCTTTATCTAAAAGAATTGAACGTCCAGATAAGAAAGAATTTGATTTAGATGCATTTTCCTTAATTCTAATCATTCCTTTGAAAAGGGATTTGGATTTATTTCGAAGAATAGATTTTTCAACTACACGTCCTTCAGTAGAGGGACTTTCATGATTTACGTTGGTTTGGATATCAAAGGATTGTTCATTATTTCCAAAAATAACTTCAGAATCATTTGAGGATGCACCTGTACCATTAAGAAAATATTCAATTTTATATCTAGATAACATTGAACCGAATAATCCAGAATACCAGTTTACTTTGGCATCTTGTCCTAAGTCAGTACGTTTTGTTGAAAATGTTACAGCCTGTTGGTCCATCATTTGTAAAGTAGTGACATCCAATTGGGCATTTGCACCAACATTTGTATTCATTAATTCAAGATATGCTTGTTGAGTTTGAATATTTGCAGAATACAACTCTTGAACAAGCGTAGATTTACTACTCTCATCTGCAAAAATAATATTTCTAGAAATAGTTGAATGGCCATCTTCAGATAAACATGTCAAAAAGTAAATGGGTTTATCTAAAATAAAATTACGTGGTATGTGGATAAATATTCCAGAATTAAAAGCAGCATTATTCAAAGCCGTAAATCTATCATCACCAGAATCTGATGCCTCTAATGCCTTTTTTACTAATTCAAAATTATTTTTAATGGCATCAGAGATTGAAGAAATTACAAGACCTTTTGATTTTAACTCTTCAGGTAGATTAATTCTATGAATATTAGTTCCAATTTGAATAATACAGATTTCATTTTCTAATTCACCTAATCTTTTGTTAAGAAAAGCAGGCACTGTTTCAGTGGTAGTGTTTGAAAGAGATACTTTTTCAGGATCCATTTTTTTTGCATCAGTATACTTGTTGTATAATGGAGATGTCTCAAGTGGAAGACTGTCATAAATGGATAAAGAGTTTTTTCTATAATTTTTTAGCCACTCAGGCTCATTCATAGATGAAGAAATTTCTTCGATATGAGCAGTGTTTAGTTTTGAAAGTATTTCTTGAGACATGATTAATCAGATAAAAATTGGGATTTTATCCCACAGAGTCATCCATTTCTAATTTAATGAGTCTGTTTAATTCAACTGCATATTCCATTGGCAATTCTTTTGTAAATGGTTCCATAAATCCATTAACAATTAGTGATAATGCATCCTCTTCACTAAATCCTCTGGACATAAGGTAGAAAATTTGTTCATCCCCAATTTTTCCAACAGTAGCTTCGTGAGTGATTGTTGCATCCTCTTGATCAATTACCATATACGGATAAGTATCAGTTTTAGACGTATCATCCATTAACAATGCATCACATCTAACAGTAGATTTTACACCAGTAGCACCCTTTGCAACATTTAACATTCCTCTATAGGTTGAACGTCCATCTAATCGGCTTACAGATTTGGATGTAACTTTAGAAGTTGTGTTTGGTGCAAGATGTACCATTTTAGCTCCAGTGTCTTGGTGTTGACCTTTACCTGCAAATGCGATAGATAGTGTCTCACCATAAGCTCTTTCGCCCATAAGATATACACCGGGATATTTCATTGTTAATTTACTTCCAATGTTTCCGTCAATCCATTCAACGGTTGCACCTTCGTATGCATAGGCACGTTTTGTTACAAGATTGTAAACATCAGAACTCCAGTTTTGAATAGTAGTATATCTTAATTTTGCATCCTTGTGTGCAACAAGTTCAACAACAGCGGAGTGAAGTGATTCAGATGAATATACAGGAGCGGTACAGCCTTCGATGTAATGTACTTCTGCGCCTTCATCAACAATGATTAGTGTTCTTTCAAATTGACCAATGTTTTCAGCATTAATTCTAAAGTATGCTTGTAGAGGCATGTCAATATGAACGCCTTTTGGAACATAGATAAATGAGCCACCACTCCATACAGCACTGTTTAGTGCTGCAAATTTGTTATCCTCTGGAGGAATAATTTTGCCAAAGTATTTTTTGAATAATTCAGGATGATCAATTAAGGCTTGGTCAGTGTCTAAAAACAAAACACCTTGTTTTGCTAAATCTTCTCTTAAACTGTGATAAACAACTTCAGATTCGTATTGGGCACCAACACCTGCTAAAAATTTCTTTTCAGCTTCTGGAATTCCAAGTTTGTCAAAAGTTTTTTTGACATTGTCTGGAACGTCATCCCAGTCTTTTGCTACACTGTCAGATGCTTTAGCGTAGTAGTAGATATTTTGGAAATCAATAGTACTAAGGTCACCACCCCAAGTTGGCATTGGTTTTTGCATAAAAATTTCATAAGAACGTAGTCTGAAATCAAGCATCCACTGTGGCTCTTTTTTCATTTTACTAATTTCAATTACAGTATTTTTGGAGAGTCCTTTTTTACTAAGGTGAACGTACATTTCTGTAGAATCTTTAAAGTCATATTTTGTATAATCAATGTCGAGGTTTTCTGTTGTCATGATGAAGATAACTCCGTTATATTATAAATACATGAGGAAAAATAGGGACAGCTAAATAGCTTGAGCTAAATATCACTTAGATCACGTATTCAAAGTAGTTTTCATAGCATCAAACGCACCTGCAACAGTATGTACTTCTGAAACAGTATTTTTGACTTTGAATTTTTTTAATTCATCTGAAGTGAATGGTCCAATTGCAACTACAGATGATTTTGTAAGATTATCAAGTAATAGATCCATAGCATAGTCTTTAGACATTATTTCAAAAAAGCCCCTAACAGATGATGCACTGGTAAATAAAATGCCGTCGACTTTATTTTGGGAAAATAATTCTCTAAATCCATTCCATTGAGTAGTGTCTCTAAAAGCACAAACATCATACAGATGAATTTCCAACACATCAATTCCAATTTTAGAAAGTAATTCTTTTAGAAAAGGGGTTGATGCACCACTACGTGGGACAATGACTTTTTTTCCAACAGCATTAAGTTTTGTAAATTCTTCGCCTATACCGACTGATGAAAAGGTTGTAGGTTGATGATTTACTTTAATTCCCTCGGCCTCAAGTGTAAGAGATGTTTTAGGTCCAACAGACATTACAATGGTATTGGCAACTGCCAATTGTAGTTTTTCAAGTTTTCCCAATTGTTTGGCAGTATTAAATAATAATTTTACAGCCTTCGAACTCATGAAAACGGAATAGTCAGGATTGTATTTAGAGACAGATTCTAAAAACTCATCAACAATTTTTTCACCTTTACTCACTAATTCTATGGTTGGCAACGGAACAGCATTAGCATCATTATTTTTTGCAAGTGAGATAAATTCTGAAGCATCATCTTCTGAACGGGTTATTGCAATAGTTTTTCCGCTAAGCATTATTTCCACCCAATGACATCAGATAGGTCAACTACCTTACCAATAATTATATTTGTAGGAGGAGTAATTTTATTTTCTTTAATCTTTTTTGCAATATTTGTAACATTTCCTTTTATCATTTTTTGTTGTGGAGTTGTTCCATTTTGAATTACAGCTACTGGCATTTTTTTATCCATACCTCCTAAGATTAGTTGTTTACAAATAATATCAATTCTAGACAAGCCCATCATTATTACAATAGTATCTACGGATTTTGCAAGATTTTTCCATTTAACAATTTCTTCTTTCTTTTCAGGATCTTCATGACCCGTAACAAAAACAACTGACGATGCATATTTTCTATGAGTTAAAGGAATTCCAGCATATGTTGCAGATCCAATTCCAGAAGTAATTCCAGGGACAATTTCATATTTGACTTTATGATCTTTTAGAAATTCGGCTTCCTCTCCACCACGTCCAAAAATAATCGGATCTCCACCCTTTAGTCTAACAACATTTTTGTTAGATTTTGCATATTCGACCATTAAATCATTAGTTCCCTTTTGATGAGTTGTATCGTCACCTACTGCACGTCCAACATAGACTTTTTTTGCAGTTTTAGGAATCATAGAAATAATTTTTTTGCTAACTAACCTGTCGTATAAAACCACATCAGCTTTTTCAATCAATTCAAGAGCTCTTAGAGTAATTAATTTACTATCTCCAGGGCCAGCTCCAACAAGATATACTTTACCAGTCATGTCGTATTCCATTCCTCCACTTTTTCTCTCCAATTTAATGCAAGATCATTAATTCCCTTACTACGTAACTCCTCACCTACCTGTTTGCCCAATAATTTAGGATTATTCTTATCGCCAGATTTTGTAACCTGTAGAGATTGTTTGCCATCAACAGAGAAAGCATAGACAGTCAAGGTCATTTCAGTTTCATTGGATTTTGCATATGCGCCTAAAGGAAATCTGCATCCAGAATCAATATAATCAGATAAAGCTCGTTCAGCCTCAATTTCTAATCTAGAATCAGCATCCTCAATTTTTTTGAGCATTTCAATTGTCTTTAGATCATCAGCCCTTGCAACTATTGCAATGGCACCTTGACCAGGAGAAGGTGAAAAATCATCGGTAGATAAAGGAGTGAAATTTACATCGACTCCTAATCGAGAAATTCCTGCTTGTGCAAGTACTATTGCATCAAAATGTTCTCCAGATATTTTGTTAATTCTAGTTTCAATATTTCCTCGAATTGGTTTAACAGTTACATCAGATCTTTGTCGAATAATTTGAACAGCTCTACGTAATGAACTTGTTCCAATTGTAGAACCAGCTTTAATTTTATCTAAAGATGAACCATCAGATGAAATAAACACATCATTTACTTTTTCACGTTTTGGAATAGATGCAATTATTAAATTATCAGCCAAGTCAGATGGAATATCCTTAAGACTATGTACTGCAAAATCAATTTCTTTTTCTGCAACTGCTTTGTCAATTTCTTTTTCAAAAATACCTTTTTGTTCAATTGTAAATAGGGGTCTCGTATCAGTATCACCTTTGGTAGTGATTGGTTTAATTTCATATTCAGAATCAGAATTTTCTTTTTTTAATTCTGAAACAACCCAACTTGTTTGAGCTATAGATAATTTACTACCTCTTGCACCAACTAAATATTTCAATTTTTCACGGACCTTAATGCAATACGATATGCATCTAATGTTTTGTTCAAATCATTTTGAGTATGAGCGTCAGACAAGAAAACAACTTCGAATTGAGAAGGCGGAATAAAGACGCCTTGTTTTAACAAAGTTTTGAATAATTTTTGGAATTTTTTTCCATTTGCTTTTTTTGATGTTTTGTAGTCAGTCACAGGCGTATTTGTAAAGAAAATTTGAAACATAGATGCTGTAAAATTGATCTGATGGGGAATTTTCATGTCAGTAGCCATATCATCTAATTCTTTACAAAATAGTAAATTGAATCGTTCAAGTTTTGAGTAGAGTTTATTTTTAATTTTATTTATTGTGTTTATAGAACTAATTGCAGCACTGACAGATACAGGATTTCCAGCAAATGTACTTGCTTGGTAAACATTTCCACCGGGAGAAAGTAAATTCATAATTTCTTTTTTGCCACCTACTGCAGATATTGTAAATCCATTACTCAAAGCCTTAGCTAAAGTTGTAATATCAGGTTTAATGCCAAAATGTTCTTGTGCTCCACCAGGGGATACTCTAAAACCAGTAACAACCTCATCAAAAATTAGTGGGATATTATTTTCTTTAGTAATTTTTCTCATATCTGAAAGGAAGTTTTTTTCAGGTAGAATTAATCCCATGTTAGCTAAAATTGGTTCAACTATAACACACGCAACATCTTTATTTTTAGAAATTGTTTTTTGCAGATCTTCAATATTGTTATACTCTACAACCAAGGTATTCCTTGAGACCTCATCTAATCCTCCATCAGAAACAGAAATACCATTATGTGCAGAACCAGAACCTGCTTTAACTAAAACAGAATCATGTGCACCATGATAACATCCTTCAAATTTTATAATTTTTTTCTTTTTTGTAAAACCACGAGCTAATCTGATTGCAGTCATTGTAGCTTCACCGCCAGTATTCATTAATCGTACTTTATCCATAGAAGGGAAATTTCCAATAATTAATTTAGATAATTCAATCTCAGATGCAGTAGGTGTACAATACAAAGTTCCTTTTGAAAGTTGTTTAGATACAGAATTCATAATTTCTTTTCTACGATGTCCCAAAAGTAAAGCGCCATAGGCATTGCAGAAATCAGTGTAACGCTTATTGTCTTCATCCCAAATGTATGCACCATTTGCTTTTTTTGTAAAAAATGGATAAGGTTCAAAATACCTAACAGGGCTGTTTACGCCTGAAGGAATTACTTTCTTTGAATCATTGAATAATTTTCTAGATGCAGACATATTCAATCTACAATACGGTCATTATTATTCCTAATTTGAGCCCTTTGTGCTTGAAATTTTCCACGAAATAGAAATGCAGCAATTAAAGTGCCAATAAATGGTGCAGTCAAATATAGCCACAAATCACCAAAAGTTCCAGATAATAGTGCTGGCGCAAGTGCCCTAGCAGGATTCATGGATGCACCAGAAATAAAAGCTAAAAATAAAATATCTAATGCAACAATTCCACCAATTGCAACACCGCTAAATCCACGTAAACCTTTTGTATACACAACATAGAAAATAACTCCCATTAGCATTACAGAAGCTAAAACTTCTACGGGGAATATTATAAAGATTGAAAAATCATAATTAGGTGCATTAGCTCCAAGGTTTGCTTTCTCCCCAATAAAATATAAAACAAAAAGTGAACCCAATAAAGCTCCAATAATTTCTGCAATTAAATAATATAAAACTTGAATTTTTGTGATGTGTCCTGTAACGTAATAGCCTATAGTTACTGCAGGGTTGAAGTGAGCCAAAGAAATTTTTCCAAAAGAATAAACTCCAATTAATAATGCAATAAATGGTGCTACCGCGGCAAAAGGTATTCCCAAATCACCATCAAAGAACTCAACGTCATAAACAATAGAACCGGTTGCAAAAACTACAAGAATAAAAGTTCCAATCAACTCTACAGTAAAAATTTGTAAGTTGGAATAAGTCATCAATTATCACTTTCAAGAGAATCAAGTAAATTCAAAACATTATGTTTAATTTGATCACGAATTTTTCTTACATCGTCAAGAGATTTTCCTTTAGGATCATCCACATTCCAATCATCCACATCTTTTACAAATAATGACGGACAAGACTCCTTGTCCACACACCCCATATTGACAGTTTTATTAGAATTTTTAATCATGGATGCTGACAATAATTGAGGTTGTTGATTTTTCAAATCAATTCCAATTTCATTCATTGCAGAAACAACAGCAGGGTTAAGGTTGGGGGATGGATTGGTTCCAGCACTAACGACATTAAATGAATTTTTAGCATATTTTTTAAAAAATGCCTCAGCAATCTGACTTCTTCCAGCATTTTCTACGCACACAAATAGAATATTTTTAGGTAAATTCACAATGTAACATAAATATTAGTTTATATAAATTTAAATTGATATGAATGGAATTAGTCTTTTAAAATGTATTTGTGATGAAACAAGATTTGAAATTTTAGAATTATTACAAAAAAATAATGAATTATGCGTCAATGATTTTGTAAATGAATTAAAAAAAGATCAACCACTAGTATCACATCATCTAAAGACATTAAAAAAATGTGGTATTGTCAAATCAAGAGATGAAGGAAAAAAAGCCATGTACATGATTTCAAGTAATCAATTATCAGAATTAATAAGAACAGTTAAAAAAACATCAAAAGAAATTCCGAATCTTTGTTTAGACGAAGGGTGTTGTTAAAATTTTTCAGTACGCAATACGCCAACATCACTAACATAAAGCACTACAGCAAAATTTGCAAATAAAGTTCTAGAAACTTCCTCAACAACATCCTGCAACTTTTCTTCACGTAAAATTATTTCAATTTTAACATTTTTTTCATTTGTTAAACCCTCACTACGTAATCCACGTGCACCGCTACCACTTACCTCATAAGTTGTATAACCAGTAATTTTGTGCTTGCTTAGAATTTCTATAATATTTTTTTGTGCAAGAATTTCACAAGTAATTGTAAGTAGCTTTACAGGGTAAAGTTTCATATTAAATCCTTTAACGAGTAACGGAATAAGTCTATCGATCCTTCAGGATCATGCAATAATGAAGATACTGCAAACATGATTGGCAATAGGACAATGATATTGTATGGGAAAGTAATTCCCAACGCAGATGTAATGTAAAGACTAGGATTAGCTTGTGGAATTGCATTACGCAAAACAGCTGGAGCTGCAATAAATGAAGCACTGGCTAAAAGAAGTCCAAACATAACGGAGCCTCCCATGCTGAGACCCATCAAAGTGGCAACTACAACTCCAATAATTCCATTAAAAGTAGGCATGATTATAGAAAATGAAATAAGAAAAATGCCAACTTTTTTGAGATCATCCAATCTCTGACCTGCAATAATTCCCATTTCAATCATAAAAATCACAATTGCCCCGGTAAACAAATCATCAAAAACAATTTTGATAGGACCAAACCCTTCCTTACCAATAATATATCCAATCACAATACTACCAAGTAAAATAACTATAGCTTTACCAGTAACGGATTCACGTAGTATTTTGGAAAGTTTTACTTTTGTTTCGTTTAATCCAACATCAATATCAGATTTAGAATCAGTAGTGAAAGATTGTTTTTTAGCATTAATCTGTTTAGATACTGCCATATTTGTCAAAAATATTGCCAAGATAAACGCAACAGGTTCTAAAACTGCTAAAACTGCTGCAAGATAACCCTCAGATGTCACTCCCTGATTTTTAAGAAAAGATAATCCAACTGAAAAGGTTACAGCGCCTACTGCACCATAAGTAGATGCCAATGCATAAGAGTCAAAAATATTGAATTTTCCTAATTTACGTAAAATTTGATAATGGTTTAACGTAAACAACAATGAAAGTGCAATTGCAACCAACATAGGAACAAGCATATTTTCAAATCCAGTAGTTCTCATCTGGATTCCACCGTGAAGTCCAATTGCCGCAAGAAGATAGATTGGTAAAAATTCAGATATTGCCTGTGGAATTTTTAAATCAGATTTTATTCTTGCTGCAATTATTCCAAATAGAAAAAATAGAACTATCGGAGTAAGAAGATTCGATTGGATTAGTTGTAAAATATCCATTAGTAATGTTTGTGGAAAAAATTGCTGAAATAAAAATCAATGTAAACTATACAAAGAGATGAATCAGATAAGTAAATCCAATTCCCAATCCAGCTGCACCAGGGATAGTAATTATCCATGAGAAAATAATTTGTCTGCTTAC
>Ga0209035_10000295_pt1 | contig 19383 bp, 19 predicted proteins | sample MarorgKNORR_S2LV_6_FD_188220 | JGI IMG/M metagenome (GOLD analysis project Ga0209035, IMG submission 188220) | Marine microbial communities from the Southern Atlantic Ocean, analyzing organic carbon cycling - AAIW_A/KNORR_S2/LV (SPAdes) (version 2) | ecosystem: Environmental > Aquatic > Marine... | reverse complement strand
GATAGAATTGATTATGTCTATTATAAAGGCACTGATATTAGAACCTTAAAAGCGGCAATAGTTGGACCTAAAGCATCCTTTGTGAACAATAAACTATCTACCAGTTATACTAAAGACGAACTGTTTATTGGACAAGATTTAGAATGGCCTTCAGATCATAAGGCAGTGTTGATTGAATTGGAGTTTTATATTTTTCACAATTAATCCTTTATATCTTTGCAGCATGAGTAAATTTAAAGAATTTTTTGAAGCAGTACAGCAAAGCGTTCTAAATGACGAGTTTGTAAAGCTAACCTTAAGTAAGCCTATCAGGAAAAGCGAAGGCTTATTAAATGTCTATATGCGTTTTATGGTGATTGAGGGAAAAGAAGTTTTTGAATTCAAGTATCGCTATGACTCAAATAATGAATACAAACAGTTTTCTTTAAAAGAGGCGACTGTTGAAATAGAAAAACTACTTATTGAAGCTTTTAGAACGGGAACGTTGTTTACATTAAGTTACGATTTATTAGTAATGATTTCTAAAAAGAAGAATGTTTCTTACAGAGATACTGCACCGAGTTTTAAAAATAAATTACCAGAAATTCCACGAGAATCATAAGGGCTTCCTGCTACGTTTAATGATTGTTTAAAATAGTTAATCAATTGATTTGTAGCTTTATATGAATTTTTAAAAATAGTTAGTTATAAATACAACTTTTGGTTGAAATTTGTGTGATTTTATACTTTACTAAAAATGTTTTCTTTTTTTGTAGGATTATTAAAAATAAATTACAAATATTTGCAGTAATAAAACAGAGACATGAATTTTATTCAAAACCGTCATCATCATTTTCATATTTGCACTCAAGCGAACTGAAAATGTATTGAATAAAAACAACATATATTTTAAACCCGTTTGAGTAAATCAAACGGGTTTTTTCTTGCACAAGAATTTCTTTCGGTTTACTCAGACATTTTAACAAAAACATGAGTACATTAAGAATAGCCATTCAAAAATCAGGAAGATTAAACCAAGATTCCTTACAACTATTAAAAGATTGTGGTATTTCCATAGACAATGGAAAAGACCAATTAAAAGCAGCAGCGAGTAACTTTCCTCTAGAGGTTTTTTATTTAAGAAACGGAGACATCCCTCAGTATTTAAGAGATGGCGTTGTAGATATTGCCATTATTGGCGAAAATGTGTTGATAGAAAAAGGTAAAGATATTACTTTCATTGAAAAATTAGGATTCTCGAAATGCAAAGTATCCTTCGCCATTCCCAAAAACGAAACGTATACAGGAATCAATTATTTTAAAGATAAAAGAATTGCGACTTCCTATCCCAATACTGCACGGAATTACTTAGCTAAAAAAGGAATTGAAACACAGTTGCACATCATCAATGGTTCTGTAGAAATTGCACCAAATATTGGATTGGCAGATGGAATTTGCGATATTGTATCAAGTGGAAGTACCTTGTTTAAAAATAATTTAAAAGAGGTGGAAACACTATTGACTTCTGAAGCTGTATTAGCAGTTTCTCCTAAAATAATTGACAAAAACCAATTACTACTCAATAAGCTACTATTCAGAATTCAATCTGTTTTAAAAGGACAGAATTCTAAATACGTGCTACTGAATGCTCCAAATGAAAAGCTTCAAGAAATTATTGACGTGCTGCCAGGAATGAAGAGTCCAACGGTATTACCATTGGCAGAAGAAGGCTGGAGTTCAGTGCACTCAGTAATTCCTAAAAATCAGTTTTGGGAAATTATAGATCAGATTAAACTAAAAGGAGCAGAGGGAATTTTAGTATGTTCAATAGAAAAAATGGTACTCTAACAAATTACCATTCCTGTGAAGGTAGGAATCTCATAAATGATATAACGAATACAAGATGAAAATTATAGAAAACCCAATTGAAAAAGATTGGCAAACAATTCTCCAAAGACCAACGCAAACAGTAAATGCCATTGAAAGTATTGTTAATACTGTTTTTGACGCTGTGAAGATCAATGGTGATATTGCAATTTCAAAATTCACAAAGCAATTTGATAAAGTAGATTTGAATACAACCTTGGTTTCTGAAAATGAGATTGAAGAAGCGTGTCAATTAGTTTCAGCAGGGTTGAAAAAAGCAATTAATGTTGCTAAATCTAATATTGAAACCTTTCACAAAGCACAAAAAACTGAAAAAGTACGTGTAGAAACCATGAAAGGAGTTGAATGCTGGCAAGAGAAAAGAGCCATTCAGAAAATAGGATTGTACATTCCTGGAGGAACAGCACCACTGTTTTCAACAGTGTTGATGCTAGCCATTCCTGCTAAAATAGCTGCTTGCAAAGAGATTGTTTTGTGCTCTCCTCCAGATAAAAACGAAAAAATTCACCCAGCAATTCTGTATGCAGCCAATCTTTGTGGTATTATAAAAATTTGTAAAGTAGGAGGCATTCAGGCAATTGCAGGAATGACTTTTGGAACGGAAAGCATTCCACAAGTTTCTAAAATATTTGGGCCTGGAAATCAATTTGTAACGGTTGCAAAACAATTGGCAACAAAATATGGTATTGCGATTGATATGCCTGCGGGGCCAAGTGAGCTACTGATTGTTGCAGATGCTTCTGCCAATGCAGCATTTATTGCTTCAGATTTGTTAAGTCAGGCAGAACACGGAACAGACAGTCAGGTGATTTTAGTTTCAACATCTAAAGAAATGCTTATAACGGTTTCAGATGAAGTTAAAAAGCAACTCTGTGATTTGCCTCGATATGAAATTGCACAACAAGCCATTGAAAATTCAAAACTAATTTATGTAGAGAATGATCAGATCGCTTTAGAATTGATCAATGAATATGCGCCTGAACACTTTATTATTTGCACAGAAAACGAAAATTATTTTGTAGAGAATATTGAAAATGCAGGCTCTGTTTTTATTGGAAAACACACTCCTGAAAGTGCTGGAGATTATGCTTCAGGAACCAATCATACGTTGCCAACAAATGGTTTTTCAAAAGCCTATTCTGGAGTGAATCTAGATAGTTTTCAAAAGAGCACCACCTTTCAGAAAATAAGCAAAGAAGGATTGCTAAACATTGGTAAAACCATTGAAGTAATGGCAGCCGCAGAAGGATTACAAGCACATAAAAATGCAGTTTCAATTCGGTTAGAAAGTTTAAAAGTTAAAAAGTAGACGAGACAAATAGAGATATAAATTATGAATACATTCAATATCAATAAATTCGTTAGAAATAACATCAAAAATATACAACCGTATGCTTCGGCGAGAGATGAGTTTACGGATTTTACTTCAGAAATGGTGTTTTTGGATGCCAATGAAAATCCCTTTGAAAATGGTCTCAATCGATATCCAGATCCGCAGCAGAAAAATGTAAAAGTTCAATTGGCTGACCTTAAAAGGGTTTCCACGAAAAACATTTTGTTAGGAAACGGGAGTGATGAAGTGTTGGATTTGATTTTCAGGGCATTTTGTGAGCCTGCAACAGACACGGTCATCACCTTGCCACCAACATACGGAATGTATAAAGTCTTAGCTGACATCAATAACATAGAGGTAAAAGAAGTTTTGTTGACAAAGAAATTTCAACCGAAAGTTGAAACTATTTTGCGAGCTTCTAATGCCAATAGCAAACTCTTATTTTTGTGCTCTCCTAATAATCCAACAGGGAATAGTTTTAACACCAAAGAGGTGGAGAAATTATTGAATCGATTCAAAGGGATTGTAGTGATTGATGAAGCATATATTGATTTTTCTGAGCAGAAGTCGTGGTTAGAGAGGCTAGAAGAGTTTCCTAATTTAATCATCACCCAAACATTGTCTAAAGCGTATGGAATGGCAGGAATACGATTGGGAGTTTGTTATGCGTCCGAAGAAATAATAGCCGTTTTAAACAGTGTCAAACCTCCATACAATGTAAACGAACTCACGCAGTTAAAAGCATTTGAACGACTAGGACAACCGGAAAAAGTGCAAAAGGAAATTCAGCAATTAAAGTGTGAACGACTATTTTTAGAAAAAGAACTGAAAGCAATACCGTTTATTGAAAAAATATATCCCTCAGATGCTAATTTTTTACTTGTAAAAGTAGATGATGCCACAAAACGTTATCAGCAATTGATACAAAAAGGAATTGTGATCCGAAATAGAACCAATCAGCTTTTGTGTGAAAACTGTTTGCGAATTAGTATTGGAACAGGAAAGGAGAATGAGAAATTAATTGAATCATTAAAAGAACTTTAAGAACAGATGAAAAAAGTACTATTTATAGACAGAGATGGAACCTTGGTAACTGAACCCCTAATTGATTATCAATTGGATAGTTTAGAGAAGCTAGAATTTTATCCAGGCGCATTTCGATGGTTGAGTAAAATTGCAGAAGAATTTGATTTTGAATTGGTGTTGGTCACTAACCAAGATGGATTGGGAACAGCTTCATTTCCAGAAAACACTTTTTGGCCTGCTCAGAATAAAATCATTAAAGCCTTTAAAAATGAAGGAGTTCAATTTAATGACGTAGTGATCGACAAATCATTTCCATCAGAAAACGCACCAACTAGAAAACCAAGAACAGGATTGTTAACGAAATATCTTAAAAACGGATATGATTTAAAAAACTCCTATGTGATTGGAGATCGCTTAACTGATATTGAATTGGCTGATAATTTAGGCGCAAAAGGAATTTTATTGAGCAATGATGAGGAATTGACGTATAAAAATAATTATCAAGTTCTAAAAACGAGCAATTGGAAAGCTATTTATGAGTTTCTAAAATTAGAAGAAAGAACGGCTTCTATAACAAGAAATACCAATGAAACAAAAATCACTATTCGTGTAAATTTAGATGGAACAGGAAAAAGTACTATTGATACTGGAATTGCTTTTTTTGATCACATGCTAGATCAAATTGCACGTCACGGTCAAATGGATTTAGATATTAAAGTGCGTGGCGATTTAGAGGTTGATGAGCACCACACCATTGAAGATACTGCGATTGCTTTGGGCGAAGTTTTTAACACGGCACTGAGTACTAAATTAGGTATAGAGCGCTACGGATTTTGCTTGCCAATGGACGATTGCTTGGCGCAAGTAGCCATTGATTTTGGAGGCAGAAATTGGTTGGTTTGGGAGGCTGATTTTAAACGTGAAATGATTGGAAAGATGCCTACTGAAATGTTTGTTCACTTTTTTAAATCGTTTACAGACGGTGCAAAATGCAATTTAAATATCAAAGCAGAAGGCAGTAATGAACACCATAAAATTGAAGCTATTTTTAAGGCTTTTGCAAAAGCGATCAAAGTAGCTGTAAGGCGAGATCCAGAAAAAATGATCTTGCCATCAACCAAAGGAATGTTGTAGTAATTATGAATTACAAATAGATCCCTGCCTACGCAGGAATGACAGAGAAAATGAAAATAATTATTATTGATTATGGAGCAGGAAATATTAAAAGCATTCAGTTTGCTTTTAAGCGCTTAGGTTTTGAAGCTGTTTTGTCAAGTTCTATCGAAGAAATAAGGGCCGCGGATAAGGTGATTTTTCCTGGGGTTGGAGAAGCGAGTTCGGCCATGAAAAAGCTAAAAGAAAGTGGATTAGACACATTGATTCCGACATTAAAACAACCTGTATTAGGAATTTGTTTGGGCATGCAATTGCTCTGCAATACCTCTGAAGAAGGAAACACAAAAGGTTTGGGGATTTTTAATGTAGCTGTAAAACGTTTTTCTACAAATGTTAAAGTGCCACAGATTGGATGGAATTCAATTTCAAATTTAAAATCTGACTTGTTTTTGGGCATTAAAGAAGATGAATATATGTATGTAGTGCATAGCTTTTATGTAGAAAATTGTTTAGAGAAAATTGGAACCAGCTCTTATGGTATTGAATATGCAACAGCTTTGAAAAAAGGTAATTTTTATGGGGTTCAATTTCATCCAGAAAAGAGTAGTAAAGCAGGCGCACAACTATTACAAAATTTTATAAACTTATAACAAGTTAACTATGAGAATTATACCAGCCATTGATATTATAGACGGACAATGCGTTCGATTATCAAAAGGAGATTATAGCACAAAAAAGGTGTACAATGAGAGTCCGCTTGAAGTTGCAAAACAATTTGAAGCTAGCGGAATCGAGTATTTGCATTTAGTGGATTTGGATGGCGCTAAGGCAAGCACCATTGTCAACTATAAAATATTAGAAAGCATTGCTGTAAAAACGAATTTAAAAATAGATTTTGGCGGTGGTTTAAAGTCTGATGAAGATTTAAAGATTGCCTTTGATTCTGGTGCCAATCAAATTACGGGAGGAAGTATTGCTGTTAAAAACCCGACGTTATTTAAAGAATGGGTTTCGGTGTATGGAAGCGATAAAATTATATTAGGTGCGGATGCAAACAATGGAAAAATAGCAATCAACGGTTGGTTAGAAGAAAGCGATGAAGCGATTGTTCCATTCATACAGCAATACCAAAAAAACGGAATCAAATATGTGATTTCTACAGATATTGAGAAAGATGGAATGTTAGAAGGTCCTTCTTTTGAGTTGTATCAACAAATTTTAAATGAATGCAATACGACGATTAAACTCATTGCTTCTGGTGGGGTTTCAACGTTTAGTGAACTTCCAAAACTAGCTCAATTAGGCTGTGAGGGAGTAATTATTGGAAAAGCGATTTACGAAAACAGAATCTCACTAAAACAATTGGAAAATTATATTCTAACCACGAACTAACCACTATATTATGTTGACAAAAAGAATCATTCCGTGTTTAGATATTAAAAACGGAAGAACTGTAAAAGGAGTCAATTTTGTAAATCTACGAGATGCTGGAGACCCTGTTGAATTGGCTAAAATGTATGCAGAAAACGGAGCTGATGAATTGGTGTTTTTAGACATTTCTGCTACTGAAGAGCGGAGAAAAACCTTGATAGAATTGGTTTTAAAGGTTGCGGAACAAGTAAATATTCCATTTACAGTTGGTGGTGGAATTTCTACTGTAGAAGATGTTTCGGTATTGCTAAATTCTGGTGCTGATAAAGTTTCGATCAATTCATCCGCAGTGAAAAACCCACAATTGATAAATAATTTGGCAGACAAATTTGGAAGTCAATGTATTACCGTTGCTATTGATGCCAAAAGAATTAACGGAAGTTGGGTGGTGCATTTGGTTAGCGGAAAAGTACCAACTCAGCTGAATTTATTTGATTGGGCACATGAAGTTGCTGAACGTGGAGCTGGAGAAATCTTATTTACGTCTATGGAAAATGATGGTACAAAAAATGGCTTTGCAAATGAAGCATTGGCAAAACTTTCAACATTGATAAACATTCCGATCATTGCTTCTGGTGGTGCAGGAACAATACAACATTTTACAGATGCTTTTATCAAAGGAAAAGCAGATGCAGCTTTGGCAGCAAGTGTTTTTCATTTTAAAGAAATAGAAATACAAGCATTAAAAAAAGCATTACAAAACAATCAAATTCCTGTACGGATATAAATAATGTCGTTTTGTTTCGATTATTCTCGGAATCGCAATGGTAAAAAAAAACAAAAAAAAATGAAAATCAATTTTACTAAAAATCAAGACGGACTCGTTCCTGCCATTATTCAAGACGCCACTACAAAAAATGTATTGATGTTGGGCTATATGAATGAAGAAGCCTATCAAAAAACAATCACAACACAACAAGTAACGTTCTTTAGTAGGAGCAAGCAACGATTATGGACAAAAGGAGAAGAAAGCGGCAATTTCTTAACGCTAATCGATTTAAAAACAGATTGTGACAATGACACCTTACTTGTTCAAGTAAGTCCACAAGGACCAACTTGCCACACAGGCTCTGATACGTGTTGGAACACTAAAAATACGCAGGAATACGGCTTTTTATCAGTATTAGAGACACTTATTAAAGATCGAAAAGAAAACGCTAATTCAGAAAAATCATATGTAGCATCACTATTTGAAGAAGGTATTAATAAAATTGCACAAAAAGTAGGCGAGGAGGCAGTAGAAGTTATCATCGAAGCAAAAGATGATAATGATGCGTTGTTTTTAAATGAAGTTGCCGATTTGCTATTTCACTATTTGATTTTGTTGCAAGCAAAAGAATTTCGGTTGCAAGATGTAATTGCAATCTTAAAAGAACGACAGAAACAATCATAGTTTTTTGTATATTGAAATCCTTAAAATTTAACAGCATGCAATTCGAAAAGTCAGCCTTACAATTTTTATCAGATTTAAAAGAAAATAACAATCGCGAATGGTTTTCTGAACGTAAAGATGCGTTCAAAGAAAAACAGACACACGCTAAAGATTTTTATGCTGCCATTAGAGAAAATTTAGAAAAGCACGATGAAATAGATGCTTTTAAGTTGTATCGAATTTACAGAGATGTACGGTTTTCTAAAGATAAAACCCCGTATCAGCCACATTTTGCAGGTTCTTTTTCTAGAACAGGGAAACAATTGAGAGGAGGCTATTACCTTCGGATTAGACCGGGAGAGTCTTTTTTAGCTGGTGGTTTTTGGCAGCCAAACAAAGACGATTTATTTCGAATTAGAAAAGAAATAGAATTGGATGCTACCGAAATGCGTACAATTTTAACGGAGCCAGCCTATGCGAAAATCTTTGGAGGTGTTTTTGAAGGAGAAGAATTAAAGTCGGCACCAAGAGGTTTTGATAAAGAACACCCATCCATAGACCTGCTTCGTAAAAAAGGTTTTATTGCAGTTAGAAAATTTACAGATAAAGAAGTATTGGCTCCCGATTTTTTAGCCACTATTAATACTTCTTTTTTAGCACTTCGTCCATTTTTCGATTATATGAGTGAGGTACTAACTACCAATTTAAATGGAGAATCTTTATTGGATTAAAAATCATCTGTTTTCAGCCAAGCACTAAATAATTCTTGTATGTTTGTTGCAAACAAAACGAATCATGTCAAACTCTAAAAATATCTTTACCTACCAGCATACGGTAACAGAAGATGAACTTGATACATTAGACCATGTAAACAATGTTGTTTATGTACAGTGGATTCAAGATATCTCTATAAAGCACTGGCAAGATTTATCCCACAACAAACCAGACCCTAACTATGTTTGGGTGGTGACCAGACATGAGATAGATTATAAAAAAGACGCGACTCTAGGAGATGAGATTACGTTTAAAACTTGGGTTGGTGAAACCAAAGGAGTACGATCTATCCGTCATGTAGAGATTTACAAAGGAGCTGTTTTACTGGTAAAAGCACAAACTACTTGGTGCATGCTAGACGTCAAAACATTACGCCCAACACGAATTACAGAAAGTGTATTAAAAGTATTACAAGGACATAAATAAGCGTATCTTTGCAGCCTTATTTAGAAGGATATGTCAACATTTAAAGAACTAGGAGTTCATAAAGATTTTATTACAGGTTTAAAGGAGTTAGGTATTAACACTCCATCAGAAATTCAAGAAAAAACCATTCCGGTTTTATTACAAAACAACACAGATTTTATTGGTTTGGCACAAACAGGAACTGGTAAAACAGCCGCCTTTGGATTGCCAATTTTACATCAAATAGACCCTTCTAACACTGCTGTGCAAGCACTCGTTTTATCACCTACAAGAGAGTTGGTACAGCAAATTAAAAAGCAGTTGTTTAAATACACCAAATATGTCGATGCTAAAATTTTTGTTGAAGCAGTCTATGGCGGAGAAAAAATAGATCGACAAATAAAAAATCTACAACGAACAACCCATGTTATTGTGGCAACTCCAGGAAGATTGATTGACTTGATTGAACGAGGAGAAGTGAATTTAAAAGAAATCAAAACAATAGTGTTGGATGAAGCCGATGAAATGCTAAGTATGGGCTTTAAGCAAGACTTGAATCGGATTTTGAAATACACATCAGGAGAAAGACAAACGTGGTTGTTTTCTGCAACCATGCCAGATGAAATTCAGAAAATTATTAAAAAATACATGGCACCAAGTGCTGTTAGAGTCGCTGTAAATGAAGGTAGTTTGGTCAATGAAAACATTACACATCAATATGTGAAAACGACTATTAAAGAGAAAACAGACTTAATTGTATCGTTTTTAGAAAAGCGTCCAAATGATAGAGGAATTATTTTTTGCAGAACCAAAGCGGGTACTCGAAATTTGACCAATCAATTAAAAGAAGAAGGTTTTGCTGTAGATGCTTTAGAAGGCGATATGCAGCAAAAAGAACGAGATAAGGCTATGAGAGCTTTCAAAAATGAAAGCATACAGTATTTAGTTTCTACTGATGTTTCTGCACGGGGAATTGATGTGCGTGATTTGGCATTTGTACTGCACCATCAATTACCAGAACAATTAGAATATTATACACACAGAAGTGGAAGAACTGCAAGAGCAGGAAAAACCGGATTTTCATTGGCATTCATATTACCGTATGAATTGGAGCGTGTGCATGAAATTCAGAAGGAGTTGGAAATTAAATTCACAGAAATTTCATTCTAAAAAATGGAGTTAATTTACCTTTTAGATATCATTGGCACCTTTGCTTTTGCAATTAGTGGTGCTTTGGTGGCGTCTAAAAAAGAATTCGATTTATTTGGCGTACTAATCATTGCCTTTGCAACAGCAGTCGGAGGAGGCATGATGCGAGATGTTCTTATCAATGCACATCCAATCAATTGGATTGGTGATTTGAATTATATTTGGACCATCATATCTGCTGTTATTTTTACCTTTCTTTTTAAAAGTAAGATTGCACCTTTGAGTAAAACATTGTTCTTATTTGATACCATTGGAATTGCGGTTTTCACCTTGTTGGGTACACAAAAAGGATTGTCGTACAACCTACATCCGTTTATCGCAGTTGTTATGGGAATGGTTTCTGCAGTAATGGGTGGTGTTATTAGAGACGTGTTGACCAATCAAGTTCCTTTAATTTTTAAAAAAGAAATATACGCTTCTGCCTGTTTGCTTGGTGGCGTGGTGTATTTGACAACAAACTACTTTCAATTGTCAGAAAACACACAGTTTATAGCCACTATTTTAACGGTGATTACCATTCGCTTAATTGCTGTAAAATACCACTTACAACTTCCTAAAATAAAAGATGACATCTTCGGAAAGTATTGATGTTACTATTTTTTCTTATGTTTGATACAAACATATATAGACATGGAACAACTTGTTTTTAAAAACATCGAGGAATTTAAAAAAATGAATGGCAAAGAGTTGCCAACGGGTGATTGGATTGCCATAACGCAACAAATGATCAATGATTTTGCCAACGCAACACAAGACAAACAATGGGTGCATATTGATGTTGAACGGGCAAAAAAGGAATCTCCCTTTAAGACTACTATTGCTCATGGGTTTATGTCTGTAGCAATGGTTTCAAAAATGCTTGAAGACACTATTACAGTAAAAAGTGCTGTGCTTGGACTCAATTACGGAATGAATTATGTTCGGTTTATGAATCCTGTACTTGTAAACAGCAGACTTCGTTTAAAGAGTACTGTAAAAGCAATTGAAGACCATAAAAAGGGAATCAAAGTAACCTTTTTATGTACTATAGAAATTGAAAATCAAGAGAAACCAGCGTGTGTTGCCGAGTTTCTTACATTGGTTTTTGAATAAGGTATTTATTGATAACTCCTAAAGTTTCAAAAAAGAATCGCCTCATGTCATATGGGGCGATTCTTTAACTATTTTATCTGTATTTCGGTTATTAAGACAACCAACCTTTTGTAGTAACATTTTTAGAATACCAGACAAAAAACACATCAAAACCAACAATCAGAATTGGCATGATTACTCCCGCTTCTCCGTAAGCGTCTACACCCATACCTACAATAAAGACATAGCACATTTGAATTGCTACTGCAAGCAAAGAAATTACAAAGAACGTACTTGCTAACTTTTTTCTGAGTAATAATAGAATAGAGCCTAATACGCCTCCAAAAACAGCAATTGCAAACATCGCGGTTACCCAAGCAGGCAAATTGTTAGCTATTTCTAACTGTTCAGCAGTATACATAGCTTGGTGACTTTCGGTGTTGTACGCTTCTTGAATGTAAGCATTTACTCCCATAGCATTCCAGATAAGAGATATTACACCAATGATCCAAAATAAAGTAGTTGGTTTGTTTGTTGAATTTGTCATGATATATCAGTTTTATAAGTTATTTGAGCTAACAAGATAGTTATTATATTCATTTGTAGCAAATTATAGAAGTTTCTAGTATCAAAAAACTCATGCTGAATTAAAAAAACAACTACTTAATTACTTTAAAAACTAATGAATTGTTCTAATTAGTTTTAAAATTAAAATAGAACAGCTATCTTTGCCGCAGTCTTAGAAATAGTGTAGCTTAAGGATTGCACTAAAAATAACAAAAAACAAATTAACGAATGGCAGGGTCACAAGAAACCTTTGGGAAAAAAGAAAGAGAAAAAAAACGTTTGAAAAAGCGCAAAGACAAAGCGATGCGAAAAGAAGAGCGCAAATCAAACTCTAAAGAAGGTACTGGACTTGATAATATGGTTGCTTATGTAGATGAATATGGATTCGCAACAGATGTTGCTCCAGATCCAACACTGCGAGAAGAAGTTGATGTAGAAAGCATTGAAATTGGAATCCCGAGAAGAACTGCCGAAGATGAAATATCTCCTATCAGAAATGGTAAGGTTGCGTTTTATAACGATCAAAAAGGGTATGGATTTATCAATGATTTAGACACCCAAGAAAAGTTTTTCTTCCACGTTAACGGTGTTATTGATGAAGTAGTAGATGGCGATAAAGTTACTTTTGAATTGGAAAAAGGGCTTAAAGGAATGAATGCTGTAAAAGTGAAACTGGTAAAAAAATAAAGATACCGAAGTGTTACACTTCATAGAATCTAAAAAAAATAATTAGTACCATACAATGCGATTGGAAGTTTCCAATCGCTTTTTTTTTGAAACTAATTAAGTAAATAGTTTCTATAAACTCTTAAAACACCGTACTTTTGCATTTCTAAAAGATGTAAAATGGCAGAACTTATTGCACCAATAGAGTTAGAAGAACGTAAAACAGGGAAAGATTTATATAGTTACCAAAAAGGGGCTATCAGTAAAATTTTTAACCGTTTTGAAGAAGCTGCTGATGATTATCATATTCTGTATCAACTTCCTACAGGTGGTGGAAAAACTGTTATATTTTCTGAAATTGTTCGTCAATATTTAAAACATCACCAGAAAAAAGTGTTGGTAATGACGCATCGAGTGGAGCTATGTAAGCAAACTTCAGGAATGCTAACAGAGTTTGGTGTAAGCAATAAAGTGGTTGACAGCACTGCGAATTTAGAAGATCAAGGAAAGTACAGTTGTTTTGTTGCCATGGTAGAAACCTTGAACAATCGGCTGAATGACGATAAGTTAGATATTTCTGATATTGGGCTAGTCATCATTGATGAAGCGCATTATAATTCCTTTACAAAACTGTTTAAGTTTTTCGAAAAATCATTTATCCTTGGTGTTACAGCAACTCCGTTGAGTTCGAATGTAAAGTTGCCAATGAAAGACAATTACAATGAGTTAATTGTTGGAGAAACCATTGAGTCTTTAATAGAAAATGAATTTTTATCTCGTGCAAAAACATATTCTTACAATGTAGGGTTGACTTCTTTGGTGGTAGGTTCTAACGGAGATTACACGGTGAAATCTTCTGAAGATCTTTACACAAATATGCAAATGCTTGGCATGTTATTGCAAGCATATGAAGAACGATCTAAAGGGAAGAAAACCTTGATTTTTAACAACGGGATCAACACTTCTATTCACGTATATGAAACCTTTAAAGCCGCTGGATATCCAATTGCGCACTTAGACAATACTGCTACAAAAAAAGAAAGAGCACTGCTTTTAAAATGGTTTAAAGAAACGCCTCACGCAATTCTAACCTCTGTAAGTATTTTAACTACAGGTTTTGATGAGCCAACGGTAGATACAATTATCTTAAATAGAGCAACAAAATCATTGACATTGTATTATCAAATGATAGGTCGTGGTTCTCGAATTTTACAAAATAAATCGACTTTTAATGTCATTGATTTAGGAAATAATTTTCATCGTTTTGGACCTTGGGGAGCAGACTTAGATTGGCAACAAATTTTCAGGGCTCCTAATTTTTATTTAGAGAAACTACTGAATGATGAAGAATTAGAATCTAATTTTTCTTATGAAATGCCAGATGAATTAAGAGAGCGGTTTAAAAACTCTACAGATGTTTCTTTTGACATAAAACAAACCTACTTAGATTCTATCAAAAATAGAGAGTCTACCAAAGTGGTCTTAGAACGTTCTCTTGAAAATCATGCAAAAATATGCATAGAAAACAGTGAAGATGTCTATGATGCATTAGAATTAGCAAAACTATTGGGAGGCGATATCGACTTTAGATTACAGCGTTACACCAAGTGTATTAGCAAGAGTACAAACAACTTTATGGATTGGTTGCGAAACGACTACCGAATTAAATTACGCTTGTTTTTACGTGATAATTTTGATGTGCTGTTTGAAAAAATTCACGGAAGACCTCCAGAAGAATAAGAGTACACCTACTTTCACCGCTACTTAAAAAAGAAAAAATAAGAATACCCGTATCTTTTTGTTTTTTGTTTTAAATTGGACTCTAAATTTAGAGCTGTATTATCTTGCTTAAAACTATCCATATGAAGGCGTATACCATTGCAGAAATCAATAAGATTGTAGGAGGAGAGATTATAGGAAACACAAATCAGATGATTCGTGGTCCTGAGGAAGTAGAAAAAGCTTCGCAACAACAAATCACAATTATAGCGAGTACTAAGTACAAGCGTTTATGGGCAACTTCAAAAGCCTGTGCCGCTATTGTAAGTGAACAAATAAATTTGGAACCAGGCGAAGACAGAGCTTTTATTAAAGTTAAAAACGCAGATTTGGCCATGGCTAAAGTGCTAGAAATGTTCAATCCAGCAAGTCCTGAGTTTCCAACAGACATTCACCCAACAGCTGTTATTCATGAATCAGCAACAATCGGAGCTCAGTGTAAAATTGGTGCAGGTTGCTATATCGGAAAAGACGTTGTTCTTGGCGATGCGGTAATTTTATATCCCAATGTTACCATTTTAGATACAACAACAATTGGGAATCATACTGTAATTTGGTCAGGAACTGTAATCCGTGAACGAACAGAAATAGGAGAATACTGTATTTTTCACACCAATGTTAGTATTGGGGCGGATGGTTTTGGATACCGACCAAGTGATGATGGCAGAGGATTGGTTAAAATTCCACAAATAGGAAACGTGATTATTGGAAACCATGTAGAAATTGGTGCAAGTAGCACTGTTGATAGAGGAAAGTTTAGTGCTACTATTATTGGAGACGGTTGTAAAATTGATAATCTGGTTCAAATTGCACATAACTGCGTGCTAGGGCAATCATGTATCATGGCAGGAAACAGTGGCTTGGCAGGATCCGTAACCTTAGGAAATGGAGTTATTATAGGAGGAAGTGCCTCCATTAAAGACCATGTTACCTTAGGCGATGGCGTTACTGTTGGTGCAGGTTCTGGAGTTATCGGAAATGTTCCCGCTGGAAAAACAGTTTTGGGTTTCCCAGCTTGTGACGCTAGGGATAAATTAAAACAATGGGTTGCTTTAAAAAAATTGGCTAAAAATTAGATGCTACATATTCCATAATTCATGAATTCATCTCGACAAAAAGTACTTGTTATATTGGCTTTTTTTGCCATTTATGTGATTTGGGGATCTACATACCTCCTCAATAAAATTGCAGTAGCAGAAATTCCACCATTGATACTTTCGGCATCACGATTTATCATTGCAGGCATCTTGATTTTTATCATTGCAAAAACCTTAAAGCTTTCGCTAGCCGTTACTAAAAAACAACTATTGAATTGTACCATTGCTGGTTTTTTATTCTTGGTGTATGGAAATGGTGTGTTTGTTTGGGCATTGAAATATGTAGATAGCGGTTTTGCCGCTTTGGAAGCGTCCACACAGCCATTAATTATTCTCTTGTTGATGCGTGTTTTGTATGGTAAAAAAATACAACCGATGTCAATTATTGGTGTTGCATTAGGCGTTCTCGGAATTTATTTATTGGTGAGTCAACAAGACTTGGCAAGTCAGGAGGGAAGCGCTTTAGGAATATTCATGATCTTTACCTGTGTGATCAGCTGGAGTTTTGCAAGCCTATTTGTTGCCAAATCAGACTTACCTTCTAACTTCTTTGTCAATTCAGGCTATCAAATGCTTGCTGCAGGAATACTACTCACTATTTTTAGTCTTCTCTTTGGAGAATCAAGGGTTTCCCCTTTTCAGCTAAGTAGCGCTGTTCAGATTTCTATGTTACTACTAATTGTATTTGGAAGCATTGTTGCCTTTACAGCATTTAACTACTTATTAAAAGTAGTTTCTACAGAAAAAGTAGCCACTGCTGCCTATGTAAACCCTGTAATTGCATTGCTACTGGGTTGGTATATCTTAGATGAACACATCACCTTACAATCTATTCTTGCTTCTGGAATATTGCTAACAGGCGTGTATTTTATCAATTCGAAAAAAGACCTTAAAAAGAGCTTTCGTAGAAAAGTAAGAACGAAGATGAAAAGGGGCTTGTAATTTTGTAAAATTACCATAAATTCCATTTCTTTGGATGACATATAAGTATCACAAACAAGTAAATACGAGTTTTATGACCAAATTTAAAATTTCTAAACACCATTTCAATATCTCAAAAACACTTCTTTTAGCGATTGCTTTTTGCGGTTTTACTGTATCTATCCAGGGGCAAAAGAAAGTACTAGATCATAAAGACTTGGATCGTTGGAATGTCATTAAAAATCAATCCATATCGAACAACGGAAAGTTCATTATGTATTCCCTTGAAAAAGGAGAAAAAGATCATTTTCTAAAGATAAAAGATACTGATGCCGAATTGATTTTCAGCCATGAAAGAGCTAGTAAAGGCAGCTTTACTTACGATTCAAGGTTTACGTTATTTACCATAAAAGCTTGGAAAGATTCTGTTAAAGAATTGAAACGAAGAAAAGTAAAGGCTTTAAAAATGCCAAAAGACAGCTTGGGTATTTTCGATTTAAAAAAGAAAACCTTTGTAAAAATCGCCAATGTAAAATCTTATAAAACACCTAAAAAATGGTCTGGATATATGACTTATTTATTAGAAGATATATCTGTTACAGAAAAGAAGGATACAAAATCTACAGACATATCAAAAGAGAAATCCACGAAAAAGAAGTCGAAAAAAGTTAGTAAGAAAAACGGATATCATTTAATTGTACGAAATTTAGAGACGCAGCAACAAGATACAATACACTATGTGACTCAGTATGTGTTTGCAAAAAAAGGAAAGCGACTTGCGTATGTAACAACAGGAGGAAAGGGAGGTGAAAACGCAGGAGTTTATGTGGTAAATTTTGACACAAATACAAACACAACTGTTTTTAAGGCGAATGACAAGTCTAAATATTATCAACTTAAGTTTAGTGATTCTGGAAAACGGGTAGGGTTTGTGGTTGATGTTGACACCACAAAAGCCTTGGTACGGCCCAATCAATTATATTCTTGGAAAGAAGGGATGGAAACAGCAGAAAAGCTATTAGATGCCACTTCAGCACCAAAAGGATACAGAGTGTCCTCTGATGGTCGTATTCATTTTTCAAAAGATGAACGTAAACTCTATTTTGGATTGGCAACTCCGCCTATTGTAAAAGACACCACATTGCTCAAAGAAGAGATTGTAAATGTTGAAGTTTGGACCTATAATGAGCCAAGATTATACACCGTGCAAGAGTTACAAGTAAAGAACGACAGAAAGAAATCCTATCAAACGGTACTTCATTTGAACACTAACAAATTGGTTCAAATAGCAACAACAGAGTATCCAAATGCACAATTATCTGACGAAGGAAATTCGTTAATAGCGCTCGTTAGCAATCCAAAACCTTATCAATTGGAAAGTCAATGGTCAGGAAGTTGGGACAGTGACTATGCGATTGTACATACAACAACTGGAGTAAGACATTTGGCAATCAAAAAAATGGGAGGCTCCGTACGCTTAAGTCCAAAAGGAAAATTTGCCTACGGATACAGTTCGGTGGATAGCACTTGGTTTGCGTATAGTATTGCTGCGGGGAAACGAGTTGATTTGACCAAAGGAAAAATGTTTTATAACGAATTGAACGATTCTCCCAAACATCCAGGTTCGTACGGAGTAGCTGGCTGGACGGAAAATGACGAATCGATCTTAATTTATGATCGCTATGATATTTGGAAATTCAATCCGAATACCGCTACAAGTATTAGATTAACAAACGGAAGAGCAGATAAAGTTACCTATCGATATGTAAAACTAGACCATGAAGAACGATTTATAGCTACTCATAAAAAATGGTTGTTGACAACATTTAATGAAAAAAACAAGCATTCTGGATACTATTCATACAATCCTAAAAGCAAGAAAGGAAAACAATTGCTAACAGGCCCTTATAGTTATTCTAGACCAGTGATGGCTCAAAAAGGAAAGAAGCTTTTATTTACACGTCAGTCTTTTGAAGAATTTCCAGACCTTCGGATCGCAGGTTTGAATTTCAAAAAGCAAACACGTATCAGTCATGCCAATCCACAGCAAAAAGACTATAATTGGGGTACTGCAGAATTGGTGAATTGGACCTCTTTAGATGGCAAAGCACTTACTGGAATGTTAATCAAGCCAGAAAATTTTGATCCAAAGAAAAAGTATCCAATGCTTGTAAATTTCTATGAAAAAAGTTCCAACCGTCTTTTTAAACATAGAGCACCATCAGCAGGAAGATCATCCATCAATTACAGTTTTTATACAAGTAGAGGCTATCTTATTTTTAATCCAGATATATATTACCGAATCGGTTACCCCGGAGAAAGCGCTTATAATTGTGTGATTCCAGGAATTACTTCATTGATTGAAAAAGGATTTGTTGACAAAGAAAATATTGGAACGCAAGGGCATAGTTGGGGAGGATATCAAATTGCGTATTTGGTGACTAAAACGGATATTTTTAAGGCGGCTGAATCGGGCGCTCCTGTGCCAAATATGATCAGTGCTTACGGTGGAATAAGGTGGTGGACAGGCTTAAGCAGACAATTTCAGTACGAACATACGCAAAGTAGAATAGGAGGAACGCCTTGGGAATACCCATCGCGTTATATAGAAAATTCTCCGATTTTTCATATCGATAAAATAAACACGCCATTGCTAATTATGCATAATGATGCAGACGGTCATGTGCCATGGTATCAAGGGATTGAATTCTTTGTGAGCTTACGGCGTTTGGGAAAACCTTCTTGGTTTT
>Ga0209035_10000294_pt1 | contig 19458 bp, 11 predicted proteins | sample MarorgKNORR_S2LV_6_FD_188220 | JGI IMG/M metagenome (GOLD analysis project Ga0209035, IMG submission 188220) | Marine microbial communities from the Southern Atlantic Ocean, analyzing organic carbon cycling - AAIW_A/KNORR_S2/LV (SPAdes) (version 2) | ecosystem: Environmental > Aquatic > Marine... | reverse complement strand
TATCCAGCACAGCTCCTGGGGCCACCTCATCTATCGCACTTCTATGAGCTCTCTGTACCACCTCATACACCGCCTTCTGTGGGGGTGTAAACGATCCCGACACTGGAAATGTCCTAGTGATATCTCCTGCATACAAATCAACCTCTGCACCACCGTCCACCAATACCAAGTCTCCTGCTTCCATTCTCCGACTATTATCAGAATAGTGTAGAACACAGCTGTTGCTTCCTGATCCGACAATAGTTGGATACGCAGTCCCTGACGCACCTCTTTTTCGAAAACCGAATTCTAATGCCGCTGCAAGTTCCCACTCTCCAGTTCCAGGGCTACAGTACTTCAGCATTTCGCAGAAAGATTCTGAAGTAATCTGTGTTGCTCTTCTGATTCGATCTAATTCCTCATCATCTTTAAACAAGCGCATCTCATCTAAAATACAGCCTGGATCCAGGACACCCTGGAGTCCCTTCTCTCCTCTGGGCTTATAGAGACGAGTAGCCTTCAAAGATGCAAAAATCAGGTCTTGGACTCGTTGATCACTACCGATACGAAAATGAATTTTATCAGTATTCGTTATCAAGCTTGGAAAATATTCCTCTAATTGGTGTCGACCATAAACTGCTACCGCTCCGTACTCTTCCTTAAACCCTTCTAGTCCCATTCGTTGACCAGTCCAACGTTCTTTATCAAGATCTCGAGAAGGAATGAACAATATTAAATCACCGTCGGAACCGTTGGGCCTGAGCACGGCCACAGAATCAGGCTCACACACCCCGGTCAAATAGAAGAAATCGCTATCGGGCCTGAAAGGGATTTCTGTATCTCGGGATTTATTTCTTATCGACCCTGAAGTCAGAACCAAAACCGTCTCGTCCAGCTTGGAAAAAACCGTCTTTCTGCGTTCCCAGAAAAGATTTGGAGAAAAGCCTAGCATTCGTTCTTTCCGATAACCAGTCATAGCAAGTTTTTAAGGAGAGATCCTCAGTTCAAGTAAAATTTCAGTTCCCTTCAGTACTGTCTATCAGTCGCATTTGATGGTTCTTCTACCAACCAATGGAGGAACCAAGTCCTCATTCTTTCCAGGCGATCTACTAATAACCAAGGCTCTCCGGTCCTAGACAGTCCATGCGAAGATCTGGGATATCTAACCATCTCGACAGGAATTCCCAATTTTTTCAGCGCCATAAACCACTGTTCACCATCTCCGATAGGAGTTCGGTAATCATTTTCACTGTGAATGATCAGCGTAGGTATACTAACGTTTTCAACATAAGATATCGGAGAAAGTCGCCGGTAAAGATCTCTACGTTCCCAGGGTTGTCCGTAAAACTCATAAGCAGTCAAGCCTTGAGCATCTGACGTACCCCACCAACTTTCCCAGTTGGTTATTGACCTGGAAGTAACCGCAGCCTGGAACCGATCGGTAGTTGCACTCAACCAATTCGCCATAAATCCTCCATAGCTACCTCCCGAAACACCTATTCGTGTCTCGTCGATATCTGGATATTTTTCCAGTGCTGCATCAACACCAGTCAGAAAATCCTCACTGTCCATCAACCCCCACCGACCCCTGGTAGCATATTTGAAATCATGACCATACGAAGCCGAACCGCGGGGATTTGAGTATAGAACAAAAAATCCTGATGCAGAAAGGACATGGAAAGTAGGAAAAAAAGTATTTCCATAGGCCCCGTGAGGCCCTCCATGAATTTTTAAAATCAAAGGGTACTTCCTTCCAGGCACGTATCCAGATGGTCTTACAACCCATCCTTCCACCTCTACACTGTCACCCACAAACCAAGATAAACGTTCTGGAGCCACCAACGACAATCCGTCCAACCAGGCACCATTAAGGTCGGTCACTCTTGTTTCCCCAGTGCCGTCGCCTCGAGCCAGAAACAACTCCGTTGGAGAAACAGCATCTGTCGATGCATAGGCCATTATATCACCCCTGCTGGACAAAGAGATACTTGTAATCTGGCGATCCCCACTTGTAACTTGAGTAACAGGACCTCCCGAAGTCGCGACTCTAAATAGCTGTCTGTTCCCATCGATTCCAGCAGTAAACAATATTCCGGTCCCATCGGCCGTCCATTCGGGGAGTCCTGGATCTAGATCCCATCCACTCGTAAGATTTTCAGGTTCGGACCTCAGCGACCCATCAGAACCGATTTCTGAAATCATTATGTCCACTTCAGCACCACGTTCTGGGTTGGACAAAAAAACTAACCTTGTTCCATCGGGTGAAGGATTCGGAGCTGTCTCTGATCCTGGATTAGTGGTTATAGTTGCCACTGCTCCATCGTTAATGCGAACTGCCCAAACGTCTTGCGTCAGTTGAGTATTGGATTCATCATTTTGTTCGCTATCACCAGAGAAAAAAATGACCCGTCCATTTGCCGACCAACTGATCCCAGACTTATCAAACGGAAGCTCCGTCAATCGCCGCGGAGTCCCCCCATCTGACGACACCAAATAAATCTCGTCGGCAACCGCTGTGGAAAAATGGTTTTGAAAAGTCAGAACTCCATCTCTTTTATACCTACTAGAAGTCACCACCCTGCCGTCAAACCGCTCAGGGTCCAGTGTTTTTGAAATCGCATCAGGCGCAATCCACCCAATTTTGTCTTCTACTTTCGATATCTCTGGAGAGGCCAGGTAGACTACCCATTGTCCATCTTTAGAGTATACTGGGGCACCCCTGACTCCTTCGATGTGGAAGGCTTCCCCACCAGGCCCGCCAACCCTTAAAAACCAAGTAGAGTTTGGATCCCCTTCTCTATCAGAAGTAAAGGAAAGAAACTGACCATCAGGAGACCATACAGGAGAATGAGAATCAGCAGTCGGATCCGTAAATCGATAAGCTTCCCCATCTGGACGCCCCCCCCTCAAAACCTGCATCCATATCTCTCTCCGCCTAGTGTTCTCTTCCTCCAATACACGAGTTACGCTGAAGGCCACCAGATTCCCATCAGGAGAGATTTTAACATCTCCAATGGAGACCATACCATAATAGTCAGCTGGTTCTAGTCCTCTCTGCTGTCCAGACAAGGTCTCACAGACTGTAAAAAACAGAACTAAGAGACCGATCAATGGACCAAACCTGGGAATCAAAATCGCTTGCACCTTAGCCTCCGTTTACCCTGTAAGTGAGTAACTCAAACTACTAAAGAAATAACCTGCTCTATCAAGCCGTTCAAGAAAAACTGCCTTTTAAAATGCGCGTTTCATATAAATCTACAAAGATTCGCGTCCGATAGTTCCGTTTGCTGTAGATAAAATAGAATTCATGTACGGCCATATGTCGTCTCACATTGAAAGTTTTTCAGACGACAGAGAACTGGTAGTTCTCTGCCAATCCTTGTAGTGTATTACTTGGCTCACACTGATAGCCTCACAATCAAGGAATAGGATGAGAGACATTTCGATCTTCAACAAGAATACAATCGCATCGTTTAGTCTATTTGCATTGATCACGCTGTCCAATTTAGGAATTCATGACGCTACATTGTCAGCTCAACAGCTTCCCGATTCAGTGATACCCATAGACTCTCTAACGGTCACTGTTCTTCGAGGATCCGATGGAATCAACCAGACACCATTCGCCATCTCTATTAGAGATCAGGTAGATCTGCAACTTGGAAACACTGGCCTGTCCCTAGAAGAAGCTTTACAGGGACTCCCAGGCGTTCAGGTTCAAAACCGTTACAACTATGCAGTAGGAGAAAGAATTTCTATCAGAGGTTTTGGGGCTAGAGCTGGGTTTGGAGTGCGTGGTATAAAGGTTATAGTGGATGGGATACCAGCGACTATGGCCGACGGACAATCCACCCTAGACCACGTTGACATTGGATCTTTAGGGAGAGCAGAAGTTCTCCGCGGCCCCGCCTCAGCCCTCTATGGCAATGGAAGCGGAGGAGTGTTAAGCCTACACACAGCAGAGCCACCCGACGTACCTATTCAGCAGGTCGTGAAGGGCATCATTGGAAGTAACGGATTGACTCGGCTGGAGAGTAATACTTCTGGGACATATCAAAACACTTCCTACCTGGTGAACCTTTCTCGCTTAAACTATGACGGATTTCGGACCAATCCACAAAGCCCTTCAGATCCTTACGGGACTGCTGAACGTCTAAACTTGAACAGTAATGTTACCAGAAAAGTCGCTAACGGCGTTTTGCGAGTCACTGGTAATATCCTCGACCTCGATGCTCAAAACCCTGGACAACTAAATCGTACAGACTTGGATGCAGGGGTGGTAGACGCAAGAAGTTACAATGTAAAACAGAATACATACAAACACGCTCGACAGGGTCAGCTCGGACTCAACTGGAGTGGAGATCTATCAAACATGGGTGCAGAGTTTACCACTTGGGGTTTGTTTCGGAATTTGGACAATCCAATTCCACCTAGGGTCATCGATCTTCGCAGGAAAGCATTTGGCGCGCGCGCAGTATTGTCTAACATGAAACATGAAACCCTCGGGAACCTTACGTGGTCTGTCGGAACAGATTTAGATTATCAGCGAGATACCCGAAAGAATTATGAAAACAACTCGGGAACCAAGGGGTCATTATCACTCGATCAATTCGAGACGGTTTCTGCAGTTGGATTTTTCGTTCAAGGTCGAAGCAGGCTGAACGAAAAAATATCTGCAACAGGTGGAGCAAGATATGATTATTTTCAATTCGGAGTCACCGACCACATAACGACTGACGGAAACGGAGATGAATCTGGACAAAGAAACATGACTTCCCTGAGTCCTACTCTCGGGATCCATGCAGACCTCAACAATGCTTTCTCATTGTATGCCAATCTTGCTACTTCATTTTCCACTCCTACAACAACCGAGCTGGCAAATCGACCCGACGGTGCCGGAGGATTCAATACAGAATTAAACCCCCAGAAAGGCTTGACAGGAGAAATCGGCCTTAGAAGACAATGGAATAGCCGAATAAGCACTGAGTTCAACGCTTATAGAACCTCCATGACTAACGAACTAGTGCCATTCGAAGACGCTACCCAAGCTGGCAGGACTTTTTATCGGAATGCTGGATCATCCACCTACCAAGGTTATGAGAGTTCAATTCAAGTGGTCGCAACTGATAGAATTTTCACCCGATTGAGTCATACTTATATCAATGCCACATTTGGTAAATTCACTGTGGATAATGAGACATTTGATGGAAATAGAATACCAGGAACCCCCAAACGTAGGTTAGATGGAATGGTTAGGTTTACCGAAAATAACTGGTACGGAGAAATTAGAGGAGATTATGTGGGTAGCATGGCTGTCAATGACTCAAATAGTGAATACACAGCATCTTACTTTCTATGGGAATTACGAGGCGGACTTTCTGAATTGCAGGTGGGTAGCGTCAAAATAGCCCCTTTCGCTGGCATTTCAAACATCTTTAATAGGACATACTCTGCAGCAGTAGCTGTTAACGCTTGGGGTGGAAGATTCTACGAGCCAGGACCAAAACGAGCCTTCTATTTAGGCCTGAGTGCACAACCTTAGATTGTGCAGATATCGTTAGCTGGATCCATAATACGTTTTCTTAAACCAAGCGAGTTACAGATCCCAATATTGCTTCTTTCGACAGCAATCTCTGGATTGTCGGACACTCTATCTGGCCAATCAGATTGTTGCGGACCATCCCATGAAGAAAGGACAGAGTTGAGAGCTGGCATCTCTTTAGGAGGCATTGGCAAGCTGGGCTTGACCTTGGAACTGCGACGAGACAACCGGAGTATCAATTTCAACCTAGCTACTTTCACACAGAATGATCTGGGAATGGCAGTGACCTTGAGACAGTACTTCGGAACGGGCACTTTGCAACCTTATGCCGGGATGGGATTGTGGGGCGCCAAACAATTTCGCCGTAATACTGACGAGACATCGGGAATATCTTTTCTTGCAAGAATTCCGCTTGGTGCTGATTGGCGTCTTCCAGGCCCAGCTCACAGTGTCGATGTAAACTTGGCTCTAACAAGAGGTCTTTACACCAAAAGATCACCTACCCTGCTTCCGAAGAACAATTCCCGTAGAGTAGTTCCCCTGCCGCAATTCAGTTACCGCTACAGCCTACGCAGTCCAGGGCCCACATAGAACAGACTTTCTTGGAAGTACATTTTGTTGTATGGAAGCGTGAAGTTCCTGTCACTCGTACCTGAGCGCATCGATCGGACTCAACTTAGCCGCCCTTTGAGCAGGCCAGAGCCCAAAGAACAAACCAATCCCAGCTGAAAATACAAGCGCCATGAAAATCGATTGGAGAGATATAGCTGTATCCCAATCGGCAAAACGGGAAATGGCCATTGCACCACCCACTCCTGCCAAGACTCCAAGAATTCCTCCCATTACACATAGGACTAAGGCCTCAATTAGAAACTGAAAAAGAATCGCTCCTTTTGTAGCACCGAGTGCTTTTCTGACACCAATTTCCCTAGTCCTCTCTGTCACACTGACCAGCATGATATTCATAATGCCGATCCCTCCTACGATGAGACTTATTCCTGCTATACCAGCCAATAACAATGCAAAAGTTTCATTTGTTTCATTGAAGGTCGCTATCAAATCACTGGAATTGCGAACCGAAAAATCTACGGCCTCACCTGGACGAACTCGATGTTCTCGGCGTAATGTGGCATCAATTTCAGTAAAAGCTCTATCCATCAGATCTTGCGATGCTACCTGTGCATATATGGAAGACAATCTATTGCGACCTCCGAAAACTCTAAACTGGGCCGTGCTGGTTGGAACAAATACTTCTTCGTCCGGCCGATTAAATCCAGCGTCACCTTTTTCGGCCAAAATACCCAATACTTCAAAAGGTTGGCCTCGTATTTGTATCGTTTTTCCAAGGAGAATCTCAGCGGGTGTTCCTAGGGATTCTGGAACAGCATAACCCAAAATAGCGACCCTTCGACGACCTTGAACGTGACCTTGATCAAAAAAGGCCCCATGCTCCAAATTCAAGTTGTACATGCCAAAATACTCTGGCCATACTCCACGAGTTTGATTGTTTGAATTCCAACGCAGATAAGCAATTTGCACCCGGGAGCTTATCTCAGGAGAGATAGTCAATACATCAGGATTCTGGTCTCTCAGTGCCTCGGCATCGTCTACAGTCAAATCTTCCGTGGCTCCCGTCGAAACCCCGCCGAAGAATCGTTGGCCTGCTCTGATGGTCAAAACGTTTGTACCCATTCGCGAAATCTGATCTTCCACACGACGCTGGGCACCCTCGCCCAGTGCAACCATCGCAATCACCGCCGACACGCCAATAATGATCCCTAAGGCGGTCAGGAAGGAACGCAATAGATTTGCCCTGATAGCTCCCAGTGCTACCCAAAGAATCTCTTTGATCAGCATATTAGGCCACTATCTCCCGCCGCCAAACATACCACCTCCAGATCTTGCTCTTATTCGGTTGAGAAACTCATCTTGACCGGCCCGGAGTTGAGTCGCCCCGATAACTGCTAGTTGATCACCAACGTTCAGTCCAGATACAACTTGTGTAAAATCCCAATCATTCAGTCCGAGTTGCACCAACTGTGGTTCAATGGAACCGTCGGTTAGAATCTTGAAAACAATTCCCGGTCGGCTAGAAGCTACACTTTGCCTTGGTTCACTGATGGACCCTGGTATTTCTGCAGGTTCAGGATTTTGTGCCACTCTGTCTTGCCCCCGACGCATACCAACAATCAACGCCCTAGCAGAGTCTTGCGAAATCTCCCCTCTTTGGACTTTTGATCTCAAAGAATCTACTTCTGCGGCCATAGGGCCCCTCGGCCTACTAGTATTTCCTGTTTCTGCATCTGAGTTTTCAGTACGAGCGCCACCTTCTCTTGGTGTCATTTGTTCTCTGACACCACCTCGACCAGCACCATTTGGAAACAATGAGCGTATATCGATAGTCTGAGGATCCAGTCCCAGTACTGACGCTGCTGCAGTCGCATCTCGCAGAGTCACTACAGCATTATTAGGAATGAGTAGAACCCCTGGGGCTTCATCAATCAAAATCTCAACTTCTGCGTTCATGCCAGGTTTGAGCAATCCAGATCTATTGTTTAATTGCACAATCACTGGAAACATAGTCACACTCTGTTCGACAACCGCCTGCGGTTCCACTTTTTCTACCAGTCCAACGAATGGCCTGCCTGGATATGCCTCCACGGTAACACTGGTAGCCATTCCACTACTTATCTCTCCCATATCAGTTTCATCAACAAGGGTGCGAACCTGCATAAGTCCTAAATCAGCCATAATAACTAGGGTTGTACCACCCGATACATTTTGAGATGCTGATTGTATAACTTGTCCTTCCTCCACATTTTTCTCTAAGATTGTCCCGGCTGAAGGAGCTCGAATGGTAACATCACTGAGACGCAGTTCGTTCAGTTCATAGTTGGTCTCAGCTTTTATCAAATTGGCCTGCGCATTGGCATAGTCCAAATTATTAGTCTCATGTTCTTGCAAGGAAATCACACCTGAGGAAAGCAACTCTTCCGAGCGCACTTTTTGGGCTCCTGAGATATCAAGCCTTGCTTGAGCCACCTCTAGATCGGCCTTGGCCTGGTCGAAACCATTTTGAACATCCCTGGGATCGATGCGTGCAAGAAGAGCTCCAATACCTACTTCGTCTCCAACATCCACAAGCATTCCAAGCACTTCTCCAGAGGCCTTAGATGTCACCTCTACCTTACGGATGGGCTCCACGCTTCCTGTAGCCTCTACCGTTATACTAAGATCACCTTCGATGACAACCACCGTATCGTAAGTAGGTGCATTGTTAGCTTCGGTATCACTGCAGGAGAGCCCCCAGACCGAACTAGCTAACAAGACAAACGATCTACTGATCTGCGTCACATTCATATCAACTCCTCTCCTCGTTGTTGAGGAAATCTTTGGCTACCAAACCATCATGCAAATGGACCTGGCGCTCAGCATACCCCGCAATATCATTTTCGTGAGTTACAATGACTATTGTTTGCCCTTGTGCGTTCAGATCTACGAACACCTTCATTATGTCCTTACTCGTAGTGGAGTCCAGATTACCCGTAGGCTCATCCGCCAGTAGCAACGCAGGCTCATTAACAAGTGCTCTTGCTACAGCAACTCTTTGTCGCTGTCCTCCTGAAAGCTCTGGAGGACGATGATCCATCCTATCACCCAATCCAACTAGTGACAGCTTGTCTTCTGCTCTCTGTCTTCTCTCTTTGACTCCAACACCTGCATAAATCAAAGGGAGTTCCACATTATGGAGAGCTGTAGCGCGTGGCAGCAGATTGAAAGTCTGAAACACAAATCCTATTTCTTGATTTCGTACTCGAGCGAGTTCGTCTTCACTCAGGTTACTAACTCGACTTCCATTCAACCAATAGTTTCCAGTTGTCGGAGTATCCAAACACCCTATCAGATTCATAAATGTAGATTTACCACTTCCCGAGGGTCCCATCACAGCCACAAATTCTCCGGCGTCGATCTCAAGATCGACTCCGTCTAGTGCTTTAACTGTCTCCACACCCAAAATATAATGTTTAGCTAAGTCTTCTGTTTTAATAACCAATTTTCTAGAACTCCATTCCTAAAATTGCTTCTAGCTCGGCGCGAGCCAGAACATAATTGTAGCGGGCATTGACTAAGTCTACCCTGGCCTGATCAACTGCAATCTGACTTGTGACCACATCCAGAATTATAGCCACTCCAACTCGATACCTTTCCCTAGTGACACGCAGATCCTCATTGGCCACCTGGACCGCTTCTTCGGCGATATCAATCGCCAGTTCTGAAGTTGCCAAAAACCGCAGTGCCGCATCTGCTTCCTGTCGAGCTCCTCGACGAGCATCATCTTCCTGGAGGCGAGCAACATATGCTGATGATTCTGCTCGTACCACACTCGCTTCTCTTGAAAACCCATTAAAAAGAGGATAACTCATGTTGAAATTTAAGTTCCAGCTAGTCATTCCCTGATCAAATGACGCCTGCTGATTAGACCAGTTATAGCCACTATTCAGACTAAAAGTAGGAAGATAACTCGCTTTCGCAGAAGAATAGGCTTGCTCCGCCGCATTTAAGGTGGCATTGGCAGCCACAACAGACGGGGATTCACTCTCGGCGATTCTTAAGACTTCAATTTGCTCTAACCCAAGCGGAGCCGGATTTAAATCTTCTGGGACCACTGGTGCTACTGGCTCAGACATTCCTATCTGACGACCCAATCCAAATCGTGCTATTTGTGTTGCGTTCTCAGCGGTGAGTAGAGCTTGACGTGCGTTGATTAATTCCAAACGAGCCCTCAAGGTATCGGATACAGTCCCTCCACCGAGTTGTTGTCTCATCCGAGTCATTTCTAAACTTTGAGTAGCCTGTTCTATCCTTAAGCGTGCGACCTCTCGCAATTCTTGTTGCCGAAGAGCTTCAAAAAAGAGATTCTTAGTCTGGAATATGACATTAAAATCTTGATCCTTCCGAAGAGCTTCTGCCGCAACATAATCTGCCTTCACCCGAGAGAGCTCTGAGAAACGCTGGCCACCTTGGAACAAATTGTACCGGGCGTTTATACTAGCATTATAAGAATTCGAACTCCCCGAAACCATTCTATCCGTATTTGAATCGAAACGGTCTGAACTGCGTACAGACATTCCAGACCCAGTTGAAATAGTGGGCAGGAAAGATCCGACTGCAGTCCGTTTTGATTCGCCAGCATTCACCACTCTCTGTTCTGCCTGAGCTATTTGCGGACTGACCATAACAGCCCGTTGTATTGCGTCTTCCAGGGTCACTTCTACAGCTTTTGGTCCCAGCATAAATCCTTCTTGTGCCGTTACAGGAACCGCTAAGACAAAGCACGCAATACATGCCAAGCAAAAACTTCGATTCATAAAAAGACCTCTTCATTTTTCATTGTTGTACAATCTTTCTGATTGCATCCCTTACTTCCACTGGATGCACTGTTACACAATATCGTTAAAACACAATTACAAAACTATCTACCAGGGAATGACCGCTAACGTTCCAGTCCCAACAAAACTGCTGACTGTAATATCTTTAGTTTGCTGCGCTATAGGAGACTGCTGGGATCCCTGTCAACTATTAGACGCACATCTCTTCCTTTAGTTTTAAATTCTTTAGTTAATGGACCAATCAACTGATTCAGAGCGGACACCGAAGCACTCCTAACAAGAAAGTGCCAACGCCAACGATCCTGAATCTTTTCAATCGGGCACGGAGCTGGTCCTACTACACCTACTTGATCCGCTATACTCATTCTCTTACTGGCAACCGCAAGGAACCTGATAGCCATTTCGATATTGTCTGCAGCACATTCGTTATCGGGACTGGTTATCACAACATTTATCAATCTGACTAGGGGTGGATAGGTGGGATTTAGCCGATATGACATCTCTTTTCGAACAAATCCTATATAATCATGTTTAAGCGCTGACTGAAGCACATAATGCTCAGGAAGAAAAGTCTGTATAAACACTTCACCGCCCAACCGTCCTCTTCCAGCTCTTCCCGCCACCTGACTCAACAACTGGAAAGTTCTCTCGCTAGAACGAAAATCTGGCAGGTGCATTCCTACATCTGCGTTTATAACTCCGACAAGTGTCACCCTGGGGAAGTCCAACCCCTTCGATATCATTTGAGTTCCTAGAAGTACATCGACCTCACCCCTTTCAACCCGCCCCAGAATTTCCTGGTGAGACCACTTTCCCGACGTGGTATCTACATCCATCCGAGCAACCCTAATACTTGGGAAAGTCTCGTTGACGATCCTTTCTACTTGTTCTGTCCCTACCCCTTTGAAGGATAACTCGCTTGAACTGCAGCTCGAACATTTGGCCGAGGCTTTCTTGGATTGACCGCAATGGTGGCAGACCATCTGGCCCCTATTCCTATGATAGGTCAAAGATATCGAGCACTTAGTGCAATTTTCGACGCCTCCGCATGAGAGGCACTGAACAAAGGAAGAATAACCTCGTCTATTCAGCAACAACAAAGTCTGCTCTCCCTTGGCTATACGAGCACCGATTGCTTCTTTGAGGACTGGACTCAGGACCATGCTGCTCCCACTCCCTGGCTTCCGATTCTTAAGTTCCTTTCTTAAATCAACAGTATGTACAGGCGGCAGACTTCCCCCTCCCACCCTGTCAGGCAAAGAGATATAGTCAAACTTTCCTTTTTCTCTGTTGTGCCAACTCTCCAAGGAAGGAGTGGCAGACCCAAGAATACAGACCGCACCTTCCCTCATAGCCCTGACCACGGCTACATCTCGAGCCTGGTAACGAGGAGCTTCATTTTGTTTGTAAGTTGCGTCGTGTTCTTCATCGACCACTATTATCCCAAGATTTTTCACAGGAGCGAATACCGCCGAACGTGCGCCTACAGCTACACTTCTTTCCCCCGTCTTTAACTGCCTCCACGCATCAAATCGTTCGCCTTCCGACAGAGCAGAGTGTAAAACGGCCACTTGGTCTCCAAAGCGAGCTCGAAAACGAGAAACGGTTTGAGGAGTCAGAGAAATCTCTGGAACTAAAACGATGGCGCCCTTTCCTTCCTCTAGAATCTTGTTGATTACTTCTACATAGACCAATGTCTTCCCAGAACCTGTCACACCGTGAAGCAATGCAGTGGCGCCCTTCCCTTCCTTGTGTAATTCTAAAATAGTTTTTATTGCGGTTGCTTGATCTTCTGTAGGTGTATGCTTCATTTTATCAGACATAGGAATGTCGGAGAATGGGTCTCTATCCACCTCTATTTCCTCAATCGTTACCACACCTTTCTTTTCAAGCTCCTTGACCACTCCGCGACTAAAACCGCTCTGCTTAACAAGGTGAGACAACTCTACATTGCCTCCAGAACTAGCCAGGATTTGATATGCTTCAAATTGCCTCTTAGCTCTTCCCAGTAATCTTTCCAGCTCTGCCAGATCCTCAAACCACCTATGAATTTTTACGATCCTCGCCGTCTTCACTGGAGGAGTAGCGGGCGGTTCTACTTTAATTTTTACTACTCCATTATTTACTAAGGATCGAAGATCGGAACGAATTGCGCCCATCCCTAATTTTCTGCGCAACGCATCTAGAGAATACCCGTTTTTACCCTCGAGAAATTCCACTATCCTCTGTTGCCGAGAGGTCAGTTCAGTCGCCGATCCATCCAGTAACTGCACTCTTTCTTTTGGAACACGAGATAAAAAGGAAGGGAGCATGGCCCTGAGAATTATTCCTAATGGAGTACCGTAGTACTCGGCCATCCAGAAGGCTAACCCCATCTGTTTGTTAGTTACAGATGGGTGGCTGTCCAAAACCCCCCTAATGGCTTTGACTTTTCTAAGAGTTGTCTCAGCAGTCAAACCCACAACGAAGCCTATTCTTTCCCCACTGCCAAAAGGAACCAATACCCTGCTTCCCAAGTCAGGATTAAACCCAACAGATGAGTAAGTGAACACCTGACTTAATGGGAGTGGAAGTGCTACCTCGACGTAGTTCTCACGGTCGTTCAGGCTTGCTACTCCAGGAGAGTTAGAATTTCAGACTGTCGATTCTTTGGCGTAACTTCTGGTCCTTCTGGTCCCCAATACACGTTAATTTCACTGCGAATTCCCACTTCGTTAGGAATGTAAACCCCTGGTTCCACAGAAAACCCAACTCCAGAAATCAATGTCCTATCATCCCTGGTTTCCAAATTGTCCAGATTAGGGCCACTACCATGGAGGTCGACGTCCATGGAATGTCCAGTTCTATGAACGAAAAAATCTCCGAAACCACTCTTGGCAATGGCCTGTCGACAAACGTCATCGACTTGATATCCACAAATCTTTTCCCTAGCAACATGTGAATCATTTAGGAACTTGATTGCCTCTTCTCGGGCATTCCTAACAGCCGTCCAAATTTTCTGAACCCGAGGAGAAACCTGTCTATCCAGAATTCCCATCCAAGTCTGGTCAGCGAAAACACCCTCTGCACCTTCCTTACCCCAAAGATCTATCAAAAGAATTTCTCCTTCTGAGATATAATCTCCTTTTTGTCCAGGATCATAGTGAGGATCTGCAGCGTTTTTACCGATAGCCACATGACAATCTGGTTGGTTCTCCAGTCCCTCGTCATATAAACGATTCCGTATCCAATCTCCCAATTCACCTTCCAACAGTGGTTTGCTATGTCGCACTTGCTTCGCAGCTTTTTCAAAAGCTTCCCGAGCAACTTTTCTCGCAATTTCAGCACATCTTCTATGGCCCTTTAGCTGTTCTTCAGTCCAAACCGAATGGAAAATCGATACAAAATCTCCAGAGCTCACCACATCTGCTCCGATTCTAACTAATAGTTGCAAGATTCCAGAGGGAACGCGATCTAAAGTAGGAACATTCGAATTTGGAGATATCTCCATAGCTAGGCGTGGCTTCTCCTGTAGCAAGGAGGTCAGCTTTTCCTCCATTTCAGCCCAGCCCTGGTAGTCTAATATTTTCCATGGCCAGTGGTCCCAAGCACCGTGCTCAATAGCTTGGATTAAAGCCGTCGGTTCACCTTGGGCAGGAATCAAAGTAAAAGACCGGCGTGTAGTCTTCTGCAAACCAAGCATCTCTTTTGCTATAGGATTTTGACCATGGAAATCATAAAATAACCACCCGTCCAAATCAGCCTCATGGAGAGACCTCTGTACTTCAGCAAGACAAATAGGCCCTTTCGCTAAAAATCCCATGGGATCAGTCATTAGGAAATTCCCAGAATCAAAACACCGCTTCTTCCGAAGCTTCCATCTCTTTAAGAGCTTCTCTGAGGAGCACTTCTTCTTCTTCCGAAATCACCCTGACGACAGAAGGTTCCACTTCATCTTCACGCATATATTTCAAAAAGAGAATCAGAACGCTGACACCAAGGATAAGCACTCCTGGGGGCACCACCCAAGCCATCAGGCCAGCACCAGAAGTCCGAGGATAAGCGAGATATTCTTCGCCATGGTTAGAGATAACCCAGTCCACAAGCTCCTGCATTGATCCACCTTCAAGCGCCATAGCCTGCAGGCTGTCTCTCAACATAGCTCCCTCCAGAGATGTGCAAACTTCTAACATCAAGCCTGGACAATAAGGTGACTTCAACCTTGAAATGGCCTTTTCAGCAACTGGATGAGGTTCTATTGGATTACTCAACAGTTCCTGCTGAATCCCTGCAGAAAGATCGCCTACACGTACGGCGAATATGCACACAAACCAGATTAGGACAAACCTCGATATTTTTACTTTCATCATGACACCATCCATATTGGAATCTGGGAACACTACACCAAAATGACAACATACTTAATTTAATTAAAAAAACTCCAGCCGATCCCTAATTTATCAATCTCAACCCACTGCCGCGAGTGCTCTTAAAACAGCCTTCACACCTAAACCTGTCCGCTTCGGATCGTAACCACCTTCTAATGCTGCTACAATACCACATCCACTTGGTGCACAACGGATGACTTCTCGAGTCAAGAAATTTAGATCTTCTGGTTCTAGGCATAAATTTCCTAGTGGATCTCCTTCCATTGCGTCAAATCCCGCAGAAATCAGAATGAAATCAGGATCGAACGATTGCACCACTTGTTCAAGATTCTCCGAAAAAAGATCGCAATACGCAAGCGCAGAGGTCCTAGCTTTTATAGGAAGGTTCCGGGTTAGTCCTAGCCCTGCACCTTCCCCGATCTCATCTGCTGCTCCAGAACCTGGAAAATGAGGCCATTGATGAAGCGAAAAATAATAAACTGATCCATCACTATAAAAGATGTCCTGAGTTCCATTGCCATGATGAACGTCCCAATCGATGACAAGCACCCTACTAACCTTACGATTCGCCTGCAGCCAACGTACCGCTACAGCCACGTGGTTAATAAGACAAAACCCCATGGCTTGCTCTGCAGTAGCGTGATGTCCTGGAGGACGAGTTGCGACAAAAGCGGTCGACAGTTCTTTATCGTTCACCATTCTGACTGCAGTAATCAGTGCGGCGCTAGAACCGCAAGCTGCTTTCCAAGAATTAGGAGACACGATCGTGTCAGGATCAAGAGAAACTAATCGGGATTCTCTAGTGGCTAATCCAACGGCATCTCGAAACTTTTCTAGATGTAATTCAGTGTGAACACGGAGAAGATCTTCATCTTCTATACTTTCTGGTTCGACCTGAATTACCCTCCCATCTAAAGCCAATAAATCTTGTCCGACCGATGAAGCAATCGCCCTGAGTCGTCCTTGATGCTCGGGATGACCCCATCCAGTATCGTGCAATGAAGCATCTGCATGGATGAGAAATCCAACCGGGAGGAGACTGCCATTGGGATCAGTCAACTAATTCTGCAGGCCTGCTTCTGCAATCCGCTCCTGAAGTGTGCGGACCGAATAAACCCTTGAACGCAAAGCAATTAACGCATCACAGGCCGCGCTAGTCGCTGACATTGTGGTAAAGTAGGGAACCTTATGGGAAATAGCCGCCCTACGCATCGAATAGTCATCGTATTGTGACTGTTTTCCTAGAGGTGTATTGATCAATAGGTCAACTTTCCCTGAAACTATGTGATCAACTATATGTGGACGACCTTCTCCTACCTTATACACACGTTCCGATGGGACACCCCTATCTTTCAAATAATGATGTGTCCCTTCGGTAGCCCATATATCAAATCCCATGTCGCAAAATCGTCGTAAAATCGGTACCACTGTCCGTTTATCTCTGTCATGGACGGTGACAATTAAAGTACCACCCTTAACAGGCAGTAAATTGTCACAAGATGCCTGAGCCTTAGCTATGGCCATCCCAAAGGATTCATCAATTCCCATCACCTCACCCGTCGATTTCATTTCTGGACCTAATAATATGTCCCCCTCAAAACGACTAAATGGGAAAACGGCTTCTTTAACAGCAACAGTCGAGGTGGACTGTGGTTCCGAGATCTTGAGATCTTTCAGTTTCTCTCCCACTATGACTTGTGCGGCGACCTTACCTAGAGAAAGACCAGTCGCTTTGCTGACAAAAGGAACAGTCCTCGAAGCCCGAGGGTTTACTTCGATTACGTACACGACTCCGTCCTTAATAGCATACTGAACGTTCAGTAACCCCACCACTCCCAGTTCGAGTGCAAATTTCTTTGTTTGATCCCTGATTTGTTCTATCTCGTCTGGATTTAGTAAGTAAGGTGGCAACACACATGCCGAATCACCGGAGTGAACTCCTGCACCCTCAATATGTTGCATGATCCCCCCTATCACGACCTCTTCCCCATCACATAATGCATCTACATCTGCTTCAAAGGCATCCTCTATGAAACGATCTATCAGAACAGGATGGTCTGGTGAAACTTTTATTGCGCGCTCAAAATAATTCTCCAGCGTTCCACTGTCGTAAACGATCTCCATACCACGACCACCTAAGACATAGCTAGGACGCACCAGAAGTGGATAACCCACCTTTGTGGCAACGGCCAGTGCTTCCGCTTGACTCCTAGCTATTCCATTCTCAGGAGGCGTTGCACCGACTAGCTGGCAGACTTTCTCAAAACGCTCTCTGTCTTCAGCACGATCGATAGCATCCACTGAAGTTCCTAATATGTTCACCCCAGCCTCAGACAAGGCACGAGCCAGGTTGAGTGGTGTTTGGCCTCCTAGTTGGACTATGACCCCTTCTGGTTGCTCTTTGATTACAACTTCCAAAACATCCTCAAAAGTGAGAGGCTCAAAATAAAGCTTGTCACTTACGTCAAAGTCGGTTGAAACAGTCTCAGGATTTGAGTTGATCATAATAGTTTCATACCCAGAATCTCTGAGCGACATGACTGCCTGTACACAACAGTAGTCGAACTCTATCCCTTGACCGATACGATTGGGGCCACTCCCCAGAATTACGATTTTACGGTTATCTGAAGGATGTGATTCGTCAGAATCTTCATACGAAGAGTAGTAGTAGGGAGTCTCGGCAGGAAATTCTCCTGCACAAGTGTCAACTACATTGTAACTCGGATGAATGCCCAACTTGTGCCGTCTCAGCCGAACTTCCGTTTCATTCTCATCCCTTAGGCTTGCAAGTTGGGCATCCGAAAATCCATTTCTTTTCATCAGTTTTAAATCTTCAATGCCGACATTGTCCAAGCTTCGATACCGCAACTCCATACGAAGGATTCCAACAAGTTGATAAAGGAACCATCGATCAATTTTAGACGCTTCGTAAATGTCTTCCATAGCTTTCGCAAATTCGACATCTCCTTGCTGATCCACGGCCTGAACAAGTGCACGCTTCAATTGGAATGGCCTATCTGGTGTTGGAATTCTGAGTTTCGACAGGAGCGCGGCAAAGTCATCAGTTGTCAATCCATCATCCTCTAAGGATGCTCCTTCCATCCAGCCTGATCGTCCAATCTCAAGTCCCCTGATGCCTTTCTGCCAGGCAGACTTGAAAGTTCGACCGATCGCCATTGTTTCACCTACTGCTTTCATTTGCACCCCCAGAACCCGACTGGCCTCGGGGAATTTTTCGAAAGCGAAACGTGGAAATTTGACGACGACATAATCCAAAGTTGGTTCAAAGGATGCTGGAGTTGTCTTAGTAATGTCGTTCGGTAGCTCATTCAACAAATAACCCACAGCCAATTTGGCACCTACTCTAGCTATAGGGAAACCTGTTGCTTTTGACGCTAGTGCTGACGACCGGGACACCCTCGGATTCATCTCTACAATTAACATTTCACCAGTGATGGGATCGATAGAGAATTGGATATTACAACCTCCTGCTTCCACTCCAATTTCACGAATGATTGCAATTGCTGCATCCCGCATCTTATGGTATTCGACATCCGAGAGAGTTTGTGATGGAGCTACGGTTATGGAATCCCCAGTATGAACCCCCATTGGATCAAAATTCTCTATCGAACAGACGATTATAACGTTGTCAGAAGCATCCCGTACGACTTCCAGCTCGTATTCTTTAGCTCCGATTACACTCCTATCTATAAGTACTTCTGTAATAGGAGAAGCTTCCAGCCCCTGTGCGATAAATTCCTTAAACTCCTCAGCATTATAAGCAATCGCACCACCTGTCCCACCCATCGTAAAACTCGGTCTGATTATAGCCGGATAACCTACTTCATCGATTATTCCGAAAGCTTCGTCAATTGTCTTAGCAAAACCACCATGTGGTACAGATAGGCCAATGCGATGCATAGCAGCCGTAAATTGTTCTCTATCTTCGGCCATTTGTATGGATCTCGCATTGGCCCCAATCAACTCCACCCCATGTTTTTCCAGAACTCCATTTTCAGTCAGAGCCATGGCAATGTTTAACGCTGTCTGACCACCCATAGTCGGAAGCAATGCATCGGGCTTTTCTCTTTCGATTACTCTCTCGACCCAATCCGGTGTTAATGGTTCGACGTAGGTCCTATCCGCCAGATCGGGATCCGTCATTATCGTGGCAGGATTGGAA
>Ga0209035_10000293_pt1 | contig 19467 bp, 16 predicted proteins | sample MarorgKNORR_S2LV_6_FD_188220 | JGI IMG/M metagenome (GOLD analysis project Ga0209035, IMG submission 188220) | Marine microbial communities from the Southern Atlantic Ocean, analyzing organic carbon cycling - AAIW_A/KNORR_S2/LV (SPAdes) (version 2) | ecosystem: Environmental > Aquatic > Marine... | reverse complement strand
CCGGACCCTCCGTGCGATCTTTACTTCTCTTAAGTGTGGAGCACTTGGTGTTTTTATCGCGTTTGTGTTGGCACTCGTTATTGGTGGTATATCCGGATATTATGGTGGTTGGATTGATCAGGTACTGCAGATGATTACAGATGCCATGAGGACTGTGCCGCCACTTCCTTTATTCATGGCATTGGCAGCTTTTTTACCACAAGAATGGAGTGCAGAAGCCGTATTTTTTGTGATTTCTTCTTTACTTGGACTGATAGGTTGGCCTACTCTGGCACGCCGTATCCGCACGCACCTACTGAGTGAAAGAAGTCAGGAATACGTTCTGGCTGCCGAACTATGCGGTGCATCCTCTAGCCACATCATCCGCCGACACCTTTTGCCCAGTTTCACGAGTTATATTATCGTAGATTTGATGATTACTTTTCCTTACATGGTTCGACTTGAAACAGCGCTCAGCTTTATCGGATTAGGTCTAATTGATCCAGTAAGTTCCTTAGGTTCATTGATGCAGAATGTATCCAAAGTAGATGTGCTACTAAACTATCAGTGGTACTTTATTCCAGTTATTTTCTTTATAGCCTTTGTTTTGGCTTTCGTCTTTGTTGGTGACGGGTTGCGTGACGCATCTGATCCTTATTCCCATGTCAAGAAATGAGCCTACTAACTGTCGAAAATCTAACTCTGCAATTTGATACGGACGAAGGCCGGATTACTGCAGTGGAAAATATTTCTTTTGCTATCAATCCGGGAGAGGTTTTAGGTCTGGTCGGTGAATCTGGTTCCGGAAAATCTGTCACTGCAAAATCTTTGATGCAACTCAATCCGGAAAATTCCGTTTACAGCCCAGAAAGCAACATTCAATTGGAGTTGGAAAGCGGAACTGTCGATGTGCTTTCTTTGAAAAAATCTCAGGAAATGGTTGTCGTGCGTGGTGGAGCAATTTCAATGATTTTTCAGGAGCCGATGGCCAGTTTTGCGCCTGCTATCACCATCGGTGGCCAAATGGTTGAGCAATTGTTGATACACACTTCAATGTCGAAGAAGGAAGCAGCAGCATTGTCGGTGGAAATGCTTGAGCGGGTTGGAATCAATGAAGCAGCAAAACGCTTTAATCAGTACGCTTTCGAACTTTCAGGTGGAATGAGGCAACGAGCGATGATCGCCATGGCTCTCTCGACAAAGCCTAAATTACTTATTGCAGATGAACCAACCACTGCGCTTGATGTGACAATTCAGGCACAGGTACTGGACCTGATGAAAGATCTGGTTTCTGAATTTGGTATGGCAATCCTTTTCATCACTCATGACCTTGGAGTCATTGCCCAGGTTTCAGACCGAGTTGCTGTAATGTACCTAGGTGGAATAGTCGAAAGCGGTCCAGTTCGTGAAGTTCTAAAATCTCCTGCACATCCATACACACGGGGATTAATCAACGCTCTTCCAAAACTCGACTCTTTAGATGAGCCACTGACCCCAATTCCAGGTGACATTCCAAGTCCACTGGAACGTCCTGCCGGATGCGTTTTTCACACTCGTTGTCCAGAAGTTTTGGCTGATCGCTGCAACTCATCTGTTCCGCAACGCATTAAATTAGGACACGGACATTCTGCTTCATGTTTTGCCATCGACTCAAAAGGAAAGACTGAATGACAGATAAGCCACTAATCAGTATTAAAAACCTTAACGTCGAATTCCCTATAGGACGCACCCTCTTTGGTAAACCACCAATGTTGCGTGCTGTCAATAATGTCTCTCTTGAAATTATGCCTGGCCAGTTCTTCGGACTTGTTGGAGAATCTGGTTCAGGTAAAACCACACTTGGACGTGCCATTTTGCGGGCAGTGCCGATCAGTTCGGGGAATATAACTTTTGACGATACCGAAGTTTGTTACGATGTAGGCAGTTTGCTTAGAAAGGACCTCAAAAACTACCGCAAGCTTGCTCAGTTGATCTTTCAGGATCCATATGCTGCACTCAGTCCGCGCATGACCGTCCGGGACATAATAGCCGAACCGCTAGAAGTTATGGGGCTTACTCAAACCCGTGAAGAAACAGATGAAAGGGTGCGAGAGATGGCAGCAAAATGTCGACTTAACTTGGAACACCTGCGGCGCTTCCCTCACGCCTTTTCAGGAGGACAAAGACAGCGTATATCCATTGCCAGGACTCTAGTCTGCAATCCAGACTTTGTGGTAGCAGACGAAAGTGTAGCTGCACTAGACGTTTCTATACAGGCGGACATTCTGAATTTGCTGCAGTCTTTGCAGGACGAGATGGGATTAACATTCCTTTTTATTAGCCACGACCTTAGCGTGGTAGCTCATATCTGCGATCATGTTGCGGTTATGTATCTTGGATCTCTGGTAGAATCAGCTCCAACACGTAAACTGTTTGCCAATCCCAGTCACCCATACACTAAAGCTTTACTCTCGGCAATTCCGTCTCTCGATCCTGATGATAGTGGTAAAGCTCAGAAACTGGAAGGAGAAATTCCCAGCCCGGTAAACCCACCACCTGGCTGTAAATTTCACACACGTTGTCCTGTAGCCGAAGATCGCTGTCGTACTGAAGTCCCCGACTGGAGAGAACTCAGCGATGGGCACTCCGTGGCTTGCCATCTGGCATAAAAAGTTTAATTTCTGTCATGGGAAACACACAGCACACTTAAACGATAAAAACAAATCAGGTCTAAATGGGTAACCTTGCTATGCTTGCTGATGTGGATGTTACTGTAATAGGTGGTGGAATCTTAGGTTGTGCCGTATTCTAAAGTTGTTCTATAACAAATTAAAACTAACCCATGTTTTGTGGTGCTTCTATTGATCCATAATGATTCCGGAATGCGTGTAATTTACTTTGAATTTTTTTCGAATGTGGCTTCTAAGATGGCATCGAAGAAGCAAAGTCAATCGTCGGTAATGACCCTGCTTACCTAAGTTTTGAACTTGATTGTCTTGATCCGGTATATCTACCAGAAACAGGGACTTTATTGTTAGGTGAATTCAGCTATCTGGAAGCACAATTGATGATTCGTGAACTTGGAGATCTGAATCTTTACGGTGGAGATTTGGTTGAAGTAGCGCCACCTTTTGATCCAACCGAGAACATGCCTTTGACGGGTGCTACGCTAATGTTTGGAATCCTCTGCGTGGTCGCACAATCACTTTCACGCAGATAATTGTTTGCGTGCAATGGTGAAAGTTATTTGGCCAATGGAGGCTCGCGGTTTGTCATGCTGTTGCATGAAGGCTTCAAGTTCTCCGGAATCACCCAAGGTTTTTATATATTGAAGCACTCCTGGCAGATCCTCATCTGAAACCAAACTCCAGATCGAATCACCACTCCGCCAGTCCGGATCAAGAGGGCCTTCAGCATTAAAAAGCGCCTCACCCTGCATTACTACTTCCAGTGGCACTTTGTGGTGAGTGTTGGTAAAACCTGTCCGTTGGAGTAACTCGGTCAATATATCAAGATCAACATGTTTTTCTTTTACGGCTCGTAAAGCTTTAGGGATGAAACGATAAAACCAGAATCCTTGTTCCAGTTGTTGATGACTGCAACTGTTGATAATCAAGCTCCCACCCGTTTTTAAGACTCTTGAAAACTCTTGAAAAACCTTGTAATGTTCTGGCCAACCGGAAGCTTCATCGTCTGGAAGATGGTGCAGGACCTGATTAGTCATCACAGCATCCACGCTTTCATCCGTAAGCGGCAGTGCGTCTATGGTAGATTGATGAAAATTGATACGTCCAGATTTTTCTTCAGAAAACATTTTCTCTTGTGCCTTGGCCAGCATCCCAGAATTCAGGTCAACTGCTTCTACACGCTGGACATGATTAACCATTGCCGCTGCAAATAAACCCGTACCGCATCCGGCATCAACAAGTATTTGTTTTTTCAACGGAAGTTTACTTTTAGCCAATGTACTATGAATAATTCTAACACCGTCTGCTGAACGTGTTTTATCGTAAACTTGGCTGGTCTGGTAATAATTTTCGTAAGTACTCATGCTTTAAGTATATGATTAAAGTTGAGGCAGAAAAAAGTATTTAATTTCAAGATGTACAGGTTATGAACACGGACTAGATTGTATTTTGACATTCTAGCAGTTCATTATGTTTGGGCAAGTAAAATAATTGAGCTGATCACACAGACCATTGCACTGAATTTTTGCAACACGGTAAACACTAATACTTAATGTTTACAATTTTTCTTGATTAAAAAAACAGAATGTGTCAGTTTCTATGAGCGAATAATAAATGATTGTTTATCAATAATTTTACATAGTGGATTTTTTAATTATCATTTAGTTTTTAAAAATTTATGGATTCTTTTAGCTTAAACAAGAAAAATCTATAGTGGCCGAAATACAACTCAAAGGAATCTCAAAGTCATTTGATGAAAACAAGGTTATCAAATCACTTGACCTGTCGATCGAAAACGGGGAATTCATCACGATTGTAGGCCCCTCTGGATGTGGAAAATCGACACTTTTAAGAATCATTGCGGGTCTTGAGTCTCAGTCATCGGGTGACGTGATCATAGACAGCCGTGAAGTCAATAAAGTCAGGGCAAGTGAGCGCGATTTGGCCATGGTATTCCAATCTTATGCACTTTATCCTCATTTGTCAGTTCAGGAAAATTTGATGGTACCCCTTAAACTTCGGCGACTGTCAAGATTAGAACGTTTCCCATTGTTAAACTGGTTTTTACCTAACCGACGTTCCAAGATAATCGAATTGGAGGAGAAAGTTCTTCAAGCAGCTGAAACCCTGCAAATAACACATCTTTTAGGGCGTAAACCGGGTCAACTTTCCGGAGGCCAGCAGCAAAGAGTTGCTGTAGGCAGAGCGATGGTTAGAGAACCTGTTGCTTTCCTGATGGATGAACCATTATCCAATCTGGATGCTGCACTGAGAGTTCATATGCGTGCAGAAATTTCGGAACTGCACCGCACACTAAAGACTACATTTATCTACGTTACACATGATCAAGCTGAAGCTCTGACCATGTCAGATCGAATGGCGGTCATGATGGACGGAGAAATCCTGCAACTTGACACACCAAATGAGATCTACAACAAACCTTTTAATCTCCAGGTTGCTGAATTTATTGGTAGTCCAAAAATAAATATTTTACCAGCAGAAAGCGACGACAAGGGAGAAATCACTTGTATGGGGCTTACTATGTCTCAATCTCTGAGATCTCCAAAACAAGGTAACATTTTGCTCGGTTTGAGGCCTGAACATACAGACTTGTTAACATCAAACAGTAAAAATTGTTTTAACGGAAAAATTACCTACAAAGAAAATCTCGGTTCCGATATTTACCTTCATGTAATTCTCAAAGAAGGTCAGCATAAAATGATCGTCAGGACAGAACCTGGAAAAGCGATTGATACAAAAATTGGAGATACTGTGAAGATTGGATTGATGGTGGATAAGCTCATGGCCTTTGAAAAAAATGGTCAATATATTCCTATAAAAAGTGAATCATAGAAATTAAGATTTAAAAATGGCTCACTCACGTTCCCATATCTGGTTTGTTGGACCTGCCGTCATACTTATGTTTGTGATCCTGATATTGCCGATATTTGTCGCAGGAATATTTTCTTTTACAGATTATAACCTTGGCAGCACTGATTTTAGATGGATTGGCTGGAAGAATTATGAGGCTCTGGGTAAATATTCAGCTTATCGGAAAATGTTTACGGCCTCTTTGACCTATGTAGTCATCGTAGTACCTGTATCGGTTTTTCTAGGGTTAGGCTCTGCAATGCTTATCTCATCATTGCGTTTTGGAGGAGAATTCTATAAAGCAATTTTTTTCTTACCCGTCATGGCGACTCTTTTAGCAATGGCATATGCTTGGGAATTCACCCTTGATCCTGTTATGGGAGTTTTAAACAAAGTTCTTGATGATGGATGTAGTGTTGGATGGTTTTATAAATTTTTTACTGGATCATGGTTGGGATTCAATCCAACAGAAAGTTGGTATGGAGGACTTTGTAGCGATAGAATGCCTAATTGGCTTGGGAACAAAAAATATGCTTTGGGTTCTATTGCATTCATAGGAATATGGCAGGCATTTGGTTTCAACATGGTTCTTTATCTTGCAGGATTGATGGCGGTACCACGTGATCTTTATGCTGCGGCGGAGATAGATGGTGCAAATTCCACATGGGAGAAATTTAAACTTGTAACCTGGCCGATGTTAGGACCAACTCATGTGTTCGTGGTGACAATAACTTCAATTCGTTCATTTCAAGTTTTTGATACAGTTGAAGCACTAACGCGTGGAGGACCGAGCAAGTCAACTTATGTGATGGTTTATGCTATGTTTGAAAAAGGAGTAAAACAAAATTTAATTGGCATGGGATCCACTCTAACCATAGTGTTTCTTGGCTTTGTACTCTTACTTACTCTAACACAAGTCTTTTTTATCAACAGAAAGGTACATTATTCATGAAACAACGAACTAACTGGGGTTCAGAGGCTGGGAAACATATTGTTTTAATAGTAGGTGCCTTAGTTGTAATCTTACCTTTCTATTTGATGCTATCATTTTCACTCAAATCACCTTCAGAAATACAAAGTATTTCAGGTGGTTTTTTTGGTGCACAAGAAATGATGATTGATCACAGATGTTTAAAGGCAGGGCGGTCTGAATTAGAATGTACAATGCTTCCGATTGTATATAATTACAGGGCAGCTTTTGAAGAAGCGCCTTTGTTACGCTATCTTTTGAACGGTGTTATAGTCACATTATCCATATTTGCAATTCAGGTCCTAATTGCTCTTCCATGTGCATATGCTTTGGCAAAATTAAAATTCTGGGGTCGGGATGTGGTATTTGGGATGGTGATATTCTGTCTTTTAATTCCTGTCCATGCGATTGCATTTCCAATCTACTTAATGCTTGCCAAAATTGGCTTAACTAATACTTATGCAGCGCTTATAATACCTTGGACTATATCTGTTTTTGGTATATTCTTAATGCGACAGTTTTTCAAGACAGTACCAGACGATTTAATCAATGCAGCGAGAATGGATGGTATGAGTGAGTTTTCCATTGTCTGGAAAGTTATGCTGCCAACTGCAATACCGGCTCTTTTAGCTTTTGCAATCTTCTCGGTTGTTGCCCATTGGAACGATTATTATTGGCCAAGGATTGTGATTACAGGAGACCATGACCTGATGACACCTCCATTAGGACTTAGAATGTTTAAATCAGATATGGATGGTAATGAATACGGCCCCATGATGGCCGCAGCAACTGTAATTGTTGCACCATTAGTCGTAGCGTTTTTATTGGCCCAACGCCGATTTATAGAAGGTATAACGCTCTCGGGTATGAAATGACGGTGAGTGTAAGCTAAGAAATCGGTTTTTCTTAGTATTTTTCACCGTATTGGGGAGACAGAACCAGCGGGGTCTCATTCTGTCGACCTTTTTTAACGGGACCTCTTGAGAAGGAGTTGCTTTATGCAAGTCAAATTTGTATTTACTGCAGTTTTTGCGGCCGTGGTTCTTTTTGTATCATCTGCTGCTTCTGCGATAACTATTGAGGTTGGGTATCCATATTCGGCATTGTTCGATGTGACTATTAAGGATACAATCGTGCCAATGTTCGAAAAAGCGCACCCTGGTATCAAGGTTAAACTGCGTGCCACCTATGATAACTATGAAGATGCCGCCAATACGATTCTGCGTGAATCAGTAGCAGATAAACTGCCTGACGTAACTTTTCAAGGGCTTAATCGTCAGTCTATGTTTGTTGAAAAGGGGATTGCAAAGTCCCTAGAACCATTTATAGCAAAAGAAGCTAATTTTGCTAAGGATGGGTATCACAAGGCTATGCTGGATCTTGGAACATTTAATGGAGAAGTATATGGATTGCCATTTTCAGTTTCACTCCCTGTTGGTAACTACAACATGGATGCAATGAACAAGGCGGGGATAAAAGATTTTCCTACCACTTGGGATGAAGTCATCGATAGTTGTGATAAACTTCGAGCAGTTGGCTACAAAAATCCACTTTTCTGGGGTTGGAATATAACAGGCAACTGGTTCTTTCAAGCTTTGATGTGGAGTCAGGGAGAGCCTATTCTTAAAAATGGCAAGGTAAACTTTGATGGAACTGCAGGCTTAAATGCCCTGAAAACCATGAAGAAATTATTCCGAGGTTGTAGAATGCAGAACATTACGGCAGGTGATGCGGCTAAGCCTTTTAATGCAGCCAAAGTGGCAATGTTCTTCTGGTCAACTTCAGCAGTTGGTGCCATTGAAAGGGCAAAAGGTGATTTTGTTTATAAAACATCTGAATTTCCTGGAATGGGGAGACCTCCCATGGGATTACCCGCAGGTGGGAATTCAGTAATGATGGTTTCTACTGGTGACTCAAAAAGGATTGCTGCGGCATGGAAGTTCGTCAAGTTCTGTACATCAGGTAAAGGTGCTGCTGTTGTTGCGAAAACCACTGGCTATATGCCTCCAAATAAAGCTGCCAATGAGATGTTAGGAAGCTTTTACAAAGATAATCCCAACAAGCACACTGCTGTACGCCAGGCAGGTCTTCTCCGAGAGTGGATTGCTTATCCTGGGGACAACAGCCTCGCAATCACTCAAGTACTCTATGATGGCCTTGAGTCCATCGTGACAGGTGATGCAGACGATATGGAAGCTCTTCAACAGGAGTTGTCTGAGGAAGTTGCTTCAATGCTACCAAATTAATATCAAAACCATATTCATTTTGTTATTAATAGATTGATTAGCCAGAGTTCATTCTCTGGCTGGTTAATTATAATCAAGATTAATTTGTAGAAAATAAAAGCTTAAGATTAATTTCTATAAGTGTGAATTACTGCGTCAAGCCAGTTTTTTGTAATCTTATCAATCCTTGAAAAATTTATAAATATTAATAAAAATGAGAATAAAAACAACAACCATTGGAGCTTTTCCTAAACCATCCTGTACTCCTATTGGAGACTGGTTCCCAGATGCTGATGATGAAAACGCAAAAGGAGAAGACCGAGGTCTTTTACAACGTTGGAGTATCACTGATTACGAAGAAAAACTAGAGGAAGCTGGAGAAAATGCGGAGACAGAATTCTTAAATGCGATTCATGAGGTCATAGATGATCAAGTCCAAGCAGGAATTGATATTCCCACAGATGGAGAAGTCAGAAGAGAAAATTATATTTACTATCAATGTCGCCGAATTAAGGGAATCGATTTTAAAACAGTGACACACAAGAAAGTGAGGTCAGGAGCATTCGAGGCGGATCTACCTACCATTACTGGGCCAGTTTCTCTTCGGTCACCATTATTAGGTCGTGATTATACTACAGCACAGCAGTTTAGCACCAACCCGGTTAAAATTACTATTCCAGGTCCCATGACCATTACGGATTCGATTGCGGATGATTATTATAATAATGATAAAAAACTGGGAATGGAACTTGGAAACGCATTGAACGAAGAGATATTAGCATTAGTTGAGTCTGGCTGCAAGTACATTCAGGTTGATGAACCTGTATTTGCAAGAAAATCTCAGATGGCGCTTGATTACGGTATTGAAAATATTGAAAGATGCTTTGATGGAGTTCCTGATCATGTCACTAGAGCTGTCCATATTTGTTGTGGATACCCTAATGCTTTGGATTCTGAAAACTATTTAAAAGCTCCTAGCAGTGCATACTTTGAACTTGCTGAAGCCATGGATGAGTCTTCAGTGAATGCTGTGTCCATCGAAGATGCCCATCGTCCCAATGATCTTAAGCTACTAGAATTATTTAAAAAAACATCAGTCATCATCGGACTGATTGATGTAGCCAAAAGTAGGTTGGAGGAGAGTTCTGAAATTAAACTGAGAATTAATAACTGTTTGGAGCATATTGATCATTACCGACTTATCGCCGCGCCAGATTGTGGATTGGGATTGTTGAACAGGAAACTTGCGAATGCAAAGTTAAAAAATCTCTGTAACGCAGCACATTCTGTTTGATAAGTTTTAGCAGTTATATAAAAAAATAACTTTTAAAATGATAGTAACTATTTAAATTTAATATTTGACAGATTATGAAAGTTAAACTAAATTTTATTTCATTCATTTAATTTTAAATTTGATTTACAAATTATGAAATAACAGAATTGTAAAAATTAAAATTATATAATGAATTCAATTAAATGCTCTTTTATAGGTCTGGGTAAGATGGGCCGTGAACTTTGTGCTAGAATTGGAGGAGCGGGGTTTCGTACTTTGGCATATGATATCAGTCCAGAGGCATCAAAGTTTGCCGAAGAAAATTATGAAAATGTAACTTACTCAGAATTGGCATCTGCTGTGAAGAACTCAGATGTAGTGTTCAGTTGCCTTCCTAACTCAAACCTTGTGCGTGAAATAGTGGATACTTTACTAAAGCAGAAAGACTGCTTAGTAAATGTACAATACTGGGTCGATACTACTTCCGGGAACCCTGGGGAATCACAAAAAATTGCTTCAGATCTAAAGACACAAGATGTTATTTTCTTTGACTGTGCTGTTTCAGGAGGACCTGCAGGAGCGATTGCAGGAACTCTTACTGCAATGGTTGGAGGAGATAAAGTAGCTTTCAGTGAAGTTGAAAATATAATTTCGTCCTTTGCAAAAAATATTGTTTACCTTGGTCCAAGTGGAGCAGGTCATGCTGTAAAAGCAGTAAATAATACATTGCTTGCTGCAAATATCTGTAGTGTTTCGGAAGGTTTGATTGTTTTGAAAAAATATGGCATTCCACTTGATGTTGCTCTAAAAGCAATTAGTACTTCGTCGGGTCGATCTTGGGTCACTCAGCAAAGAATGCCTGAACATGTTTTGACCAGAGGATTTGATTATGGATTTTCCCTTGGTTTGCTATCTAAAGATGTAGATACCTGTATGGAAATGTTGCAAGAAAAATCAGTAGCAGCACCTTCACTAAAGATTACACGAGAAGTAATTCAGGTTGCAAAAAATATTTTGGGAGAAGAGTCTGATCATCTGGAGATAGTAAAAATAATAGAAGATTGGTCAGGAGAAAAAATCGAATGAATTGTAAATCTTTGTTCAAGTGTTAAAAGTTTAATTAAATATAATTTCTGATGTAAAAATCTGACTAGTGTGACTATACGAACGGAATATAATGGAGGAGTAGCCTATGGAATGAATTTAATATTTTATATAAAGCTAAAGTTCAAAATATTTTATGTTTTTGAAGCATTTGTCACAATAGTGTGGCACTGCGGATGAGCTAAACTTTAATGGAGGATTATTATGAATAATTTAATAATAAATCAGTGTTGGAATTTTAATTCAGGAATTAAGAAGTTAATCACTGTTTTTAGCATGATGGCCATAAGTTTTTGGGGAGTTGGTTCACAGTTAACAATAGCTGCGACCTGTGAAAATCCTGAAGCTTTGACTTTCGCTATGGTTCCAACAGAAGAAAGCGTGGCAGAGTTGCAGCTATATAAGCCTGTTACTGATCGTATGGAGAATCTTACTGGAAAGAAGATACAGTTCTTTATGCCAACTTCTTATGCATCGGTCGTTGAGGGCCTGCTTAGTAAGTTTGTTGATGTGGCAGTTTTGGGGCCGTACTCATATGTAATAGCTAATTCAAAGGATACGAGTATCGAAGTGTTTGCAACCTATGCAAAACGTCCAGGATATATGCAGGAAGAAGGTCCAGGATATCGTGGTGTATTAATTTCCAAAAGAGGTTCAAAATTTACGACTATCGACTCACTTAGAGGTTCAATATTAGGATTAACTGACCCAGGAAGTACTTCTGGGAATCTCATGCCAAGAGTGGCTTTCACAAAAGTGATAGGTAAAGACCTTGAGAAATTTTTTGGCAAAGTTGTTTATACAGGCAGTCATGAGCTGTCATCAGTTGCTGTAGTTAAAGGTAAGGTAGATGCTGCGTTCGTAGCTACTCATCGTTTTGACAATGTTGTCAGTAAGGGGGAAGCATCACTTGATGGTGTAAATATCTTATGGAAATCAGATCCTATTCCTCAGGATCCATTCGTCTACAGGAATACACTTTGTGAAAACATTAAGGCTAAGATTCGTGAAACATTCCTTGACTTAAAGGGACAACCTGGTGCAAAAAAATTCCTTGATAATGTGAAGTCCAATACCTTTGTCAAGATGAGTTCGGATGACTACAATATTATTCGTGATCTCAAAAAAGCAAAGGATGCTCGCAAGAAAAAAAAGAGTTAGTATATCATAAGTGAGGCTGAGTACTATAGTTGGTAATGACTTTTGTGCTTGGCCTTTCTAATTGGAGTAAATTAAATAATTTCTTATTCAACATAATTTAAATAATATATTAAAGAATGTCAGTCCTTGAAGTAAATGAACTTCGTGTTCGTTACAATGCGAAAAGTAAAGAAATACTAAAAGGTATTAGTTTTGAAGTAGAAGAAAACGATTTTTTTGCTATCATAGGTCCCAGTGGGGCTGGAAAATCGACCTTAATTCGTTGTATAAACAGGTTAGTAGAACCAAATTCTGGAAAAATTTATTTTAAAGGTAATGAGATAACAGGAATGTCAAACCGTCAATTACGTATTGTCAGACGAGATATTGGAATGATTTTTCAGGAATTTAACCTCATTGACCGGATGAGTGTAATGGATAATGTTCTTTCAGGGAGACTTGGATACACAGGTAATTTTAGATCTTTTTTTAAAATATTTCCTCGAAAAGAAATAGAAAAAGCATTAAATCTCCTTGATCGAGTTGGTTTGAGGGATCAAGTGGACAAGCGAGCTGATGAACTTTCAGGAGGACAACGTCAGAGGGTTGGTATAGCCCGCGCGTTGATACAAGGTCCAAAATTACTTCTTTTAGATGAACCCACGTCATCTTTAGATCCTAAGATATCAAGAGAGATCATGAGTCTAATTAAGGAGATGGCTACAGAACTTAATGTACCTTGTCTTTGCAACATTCATGATGTCCAATTGGCAATGGAGTTTTGTAATAAAATTATCGGTATTAAAGATGGATTGAAGATGTTTGATGGAAAAACTGAATCACTAAATAAAGAGAAGCTTGACGAAATTTATTTAATGGAAGTTCTTTGAGTTTATATCTATGAAATCAGACCAAGTATTGACCAAGACTGCCATTAATGTTGACGATATCATTGTAAAACGAAATCGTGACAAGGTCTCACACTGCATATTTTTTATTGTGGTAATGGCGATGGCACTTTGGAGTATAAATGTAACGATTATTGAGGATACTGATTGGGAGCGCATGGGGAGCCTTAGTGAGGTTTTAGCTTCAGCTGGAAGATTTATAGGGATAGAATTTTCTTTGATTCCAAATCTTTTAGAACCTGCTATTGAAACATTCATGATTTCTTTATTGGGCACTCTTCTTGGTGTAATAATTTGTATTCCTGCAACTTGGTTCGGTGCACTGAACATAACCCCATTCAAACCAATCACATACCCCCTTGGTCGTTTCTTGATGACAATTAGCCGATCTATTCACGAGATTGTTTGGGCTTTATTTTTTGTGGCAGTATTTGGTTTAGGAGCACTTCCGGGAATTTTTGCTATAGCTGTTCGCTCTGTTGGTTTTATTGCAAAGATGTCCGCAGAAGCTATTGAGGACATTCAACTCGGTCCACTTGAAGCTATTCGGGCTACAGGCGCCAATCGTTTCCAAGTATTACTTTTTGCCATTTTACCCCAGGTTCTTCCACAAGTAATGGGAGTTATTCTCTTTGAGTGGGAAATCAATATTCGTCGTTCTGCTATTCTTGGCCTAGTAGGAGCAGGTGGGCTAGGGCTTGTCTTTTTTCGACAAATGAACACTTTCAACTATCATGGAGTTACTACAGTAATAATAGCCATCCTAGGAATTATCATCATTGGAGAAATAGTATCTCATTATACCCGCAAACGAATGATTTAACTGTTGAAATATCAAATATTTTAAACGATGGATTCCATTAACAATATTACATCTCAAACTAAAACTATTTCCAAAAAAAAATGGAAAAGGTTGAAATATCCGAATTCATATGTAAACTACTGTTTATGGCTTTCGATATTGGTTTTTATTGCATTCTCCATCGAATACTTGAACATTCCTTTGAATCGCCTTCTGGGTATGATGGGGCGAATGGGAGATATCCTAGCTAATCGCTATTATCCGCCAGACATCCAATACATTATGGATATCGATTATGCTAAAAGCATATTCGAAACTATACAAATGGCCTATCTGGGCGCTTTATTTGGACTTGCTGCCGCGGTGCCTCTGGGTTGGTTCTCATCTTTCAACATGACACCATCCCGACGCTATGTCTATCCAGTAGCTAGACTGATTACAATGTCTTGTCGTGCCGTTCATGAGATGATTTGGGCAATATTATTCGTTTCTATTCTAGGTTTTGGAATGCTTTCTGGAGTCCTTGCACTGACTTTTTTTTGTGCTGGTTTTGCGGGCAAACTCTTAGCAGATGAAATCGAAGCCATTAATATGAACCCCGTTGAAGCTACTCGAGCAAGTGGAGCAAACCATTTCCAAGTTATGATATTTGGTGTTCTTCCACAGATTCGTGTTGCATTCACAGGAATAGCCATTTACACATGGGATGTTGCCTTCCGTGCAGCAACTGTGGTGGGTTTTTTCGGTGCTGGAGGTATGGGGTGGTATTTAAAGCGTAATGTACTACAAATTGAGACCGAACGTGTTACCTCTATTTTACTATCTATTCTTGTCTTGGTTTTAATATCAGAAATACTTTCAGCTTTAGCCCGTGATAGAGTAATGCGTATGAAATAATTAGTTAATTTTAACTAAATTGTTGACTTATATTAGATATTAGTATGTACTAATGATAGTCTAGTTTTTAAAGTAAATAACATAAAAAAATATCTTAGCGAATAGAACGTAAAGATTTTAAAATTGCTAATCTAAAAGGATAATTATGGCTTCAAAAAAAATAAAACTTAACGATATAGAATATACTTGGCCTAAACGACCTGTCGTTGTTGTTTGCATTGATGGTGGTGATCCAGAATACATTAACGAAGGAGTTAAGGAAGGGATCATTCCAAACATTGAGAGTTTCATGAACAAAGGTTTTTATTCTGTAGCACAAGGATCTATGCCAAGTTTCACATGTCCTAATAATATGTCGATAGTGACCGGAACTGAACCAGATACACACGGTATTTCTGGTAACTTCTTCATAGATCCTAATACTCAAGAACCAGTTGTGATGACTGGACCTGAATTACTACGCTCGCGTTCAATTATGAGTGAATTTTCTCGTGAAGGGGCTAGGGTAGTTTCCATTACTGCAAAGGACAAACTTAGGAAACAATTACAGAAAGATATGGACCTTTCCAGGGGGTCAGTAAGTTTTTCCTCCCAATATGCAGACCGTTGTATAATGAAGGAAAACGGAATTGAAAATGTACTAGAATTTGTTGGACAGCCACTTCCTGACATGTATTCTGCAGAACTTTCCCTTTTCGTGCTTGATGCAGGAATAAAACTTCTGAAAGAACAAAAACCGGACATACTTTACCTTTCCCTTACAGATTTCATCCAGCATGCCTATGCTCCAGGGACAGAAGAAGCCAACAACTTTTACATTGAAATGGATCGACGCTTTGGAATTTTTAATGAACTCGGTGCATTGGTCGCACTAACAGCAGACCATGGTATGGGAGACAAATCTGATGAAAGAGGGAACCCGAATGTAATTTGGCTACAAGATTTGCTGGATCAAAATCTAGGTAAGGGAACATGTAGAGTGATCTGTCCGATCACAGATGCATTTGTAGGGCACCACGGAGCACTGGGTGGTTTTGTACGCATTTATTTAGATAAAAAAGAAGATCAAAATAAAGTCTATGATATCGTTAAGGCAATAGAAGGCGTGGAAAAAGTATGGACAGCAGAAAATGTAGCGAAAGAGCTTGAACAACCTCTGGACCGTGAGGGAGATCTTGCCGTCGTTGCTGATAAGAGGACTGTAATTGGAGGGAGTGAAAAAGATCACGACCTCAGTGCTTTGAAGGGCAAACGCTTGCGTACTCATGGAAGCCTTCATGAGGCAAAAGTCCCCTTCATACTAAGTGAACCTCTTAATGACATATACTCAAGGCGTGCAAAGGGAAATACATTACGTAGCAGGGAGATCTTTGAATATGCTTTAAACGGAACAGAAGTTTAATACTGTAAAAAAAATACTCGAGGAAAATATGTATATTGGTGGAAAAAAAGTTGAAGGGGAAAACGGAAATTTAGATGTGTTAAACCCATTCAACGGTGAGAAAGTTGGACAGGTCCCTCTAGCCTCCAAAAGTCAGGTTGATCAAGCAATGGAAATTGCAAAAAACTACCAACCTAAACTTACACGTTACGAAAGACAACAAATACTTTCTAAAACGGCTGAATTACTTGTCTCACGTCGTGATGAGATCTCAGACCTCATTACTGCAGAATCAGGACTTAGCAAAAAAGATTCAATATATGAAGTTGGTAGGGCCTTTGATGTTTTCAGTCTCACAGGACAACTTTGTATTCTAGATGATGGCCAGATTTTTTCCTGTGACCTCACTCCACATGGGCAGAAGCGTAAGATTTTCACACAGAGAGAACCTCTACAGGGTGTGATCAGCGCAATTACTCCATTCAATCACCCTCTCAACATGGTGGCCCACAAAATCGCTCCAAGCATTGCCACCAACAATCGTATGGTCTGTAAACCTACTGAAAAAACTCCACTGACGGCTCTTCTACTTGCCGAGGTGCTTTATGAAGCAGGCATGCCTCCTGAGATGTTTCAGGTGATTACGGGACTTCCGGAAGATATTGGAGATGCTATGATCACTCATCCCCATATTGACCTCATTACCTTTACCGGAAGTGTCAGGGTGGGGAAATACATTGCAGAAAAGGCAGGTTACCGACGGACAATACTTGAGCTTGGAGGAAACGCTCCCCTGATCATCATGGAAGATGCAGACCTTGAACGTGCTTCTAGTCTTGCGGTTGCTGGAGCAACAAAAAATTCTGGACAACGATGCACAGCAGTCAAGCGGATCCTTGCCGAAGAACAAATAGCAGATGATCTGATAGGAAAAATTGTAGAAAAGGCTTCAAAACTTAAATGTGGGGATCCTTCTGATCTACAAACTGATGTAGGAACTGTTATCGATGAGAAATCAGCAATGCTCTTCGAAAGCCGTATCAATGATGCAGTTTCGCTTGGTGCCAGGAAACTTTATGGGAATGAACGGCAAGGTGCATTATTTCATCCAACTGTGCTCGATCATGTTCAATGGGATTGTGAATTGGTAATGGAGGAAACTTTCGGTCCAGCTATACCCGTCATCAGAGTTAAAGACATCGACAATGCCATCCAGGTTGCCAATGGGACCAGTTTTGGTCTTTCCTCAGGAGTTTGTACCAATCGTTTGGATTACATTACCCGTTTTATCAATGAGCTCAACCATGGAACAGTCAACATCTGGGAAGTACCAGGGTACCGCATCGAAATGTCACCATTTGGAGGCATCAAAGATTCCGGTTTAGGATACAAAGAAGGCGTGATTGAAGCCATGAAAAGCTTCACTAATATTAAAACTTTCTCTATGCCTTGGATGTGAGAGGGTTTTTAAAATCAAATGATGCAGTAATAATTAGTTAGGTATTTTATGAACTTTTATTTATCTCATTTTTATTGATTGCCAAATAACAAAACTGGGTCAAATATTACAAAAATGAATAAAATATCATTTATTTAAATGAGATATGTCTAAAGGAAAAAATAATTCTAGAGAACAATTTATTACTCCAGATCTAAGCTTTACTCCAAAAGGACTTTATATAGGTGGTAAATGGCTAGAAAGTGTGAAAGGGAAAAGATTTGAAAGTATTAATCCTGCAAATATGGAAATTTTAGGTGACGTACCTTTAGCTGATGAGCATGATGTAAATCGTGCAGTTTTGGCAGCAAAGGAGGCATTTATTGACTGGAAAAGAATGCCGATCAAGGAAAGAGCAGGTTATCTGGATGCCCTGGCTGATAAATTACAAGACAATCGAGATGAACTGGGTTTGATAGATTGTTTAGATTCAGGAAATACCATTGCTGGTATGAAAGGCGATGTAGATTGGTCTGCAGATACTTTGAGATATTTTGCTGGCTTGATTTCTGAAATCAAAGGTGAAACCTTTTCTGAAAAACCTGGTCATCTCAATTTTACCCGCAGAGAACCATATGGAGTTGTGGCTAAGATTAATCCATTTAACCATCCACTTCGTTTTTGTGCAGAGAAATCTGCGTCGGCTCTTGCTGCAGGAAATACAGTTGTAATGAAGGCATCTGAACAAGCACCCTTGTCAAGTTTAAGATTTGCTGAAATTTGTCACGAAGTCCTTCCACCTGGTGTCGTGAATGTATTGACTGGTGGAATTACTTGTGGTCAGGCAATGGTCAGGCACCCTGATGTGCGACGTGTGGGAGTCGTTGGTTCCGTCTCAACTGGTAAATCCATAGCAAAAGATGCAGCAGAAGATCTTACTCATGTTACATTGGAATTGGGAGGTAAAAACCCAGTCATTATTTTTCCTGATGTTGATCCAAAGGAAGCTGCTTCCTTTGCAATTAAAGGTATGAACATGAACCGTCAAGGCCAGTCATGCAGTTCTACTTCACGTGTGTTTGTTCATGAAAACATTCAAAATGAAGTGATTGAGGAACTGAAAGTATTGATTGAAAAGTTGCCAGTTGGATTACCATGGATAGAGAGCAACGAAGTAGGACCAATCGTATCGCAACTCCAATACGATAAAATTATGGATTTTATCGCTTCAGCAGAGCGAGAAGGGGCAACATTGGTTTCAGGAGGAAGTTCTCCGACTGACGAACTTCTTAGTAAGGGTTTTTTCATTCAGCCAACGATCTTCAGCAATGTCAAACCTGAAATGCGAATTGCAAGGGAAGAAATATTTGGGCCTGTAATGTCTGTATTTAAATGGAATGATTACGAGAATCTTATATCAGAAATAAATGGACTTGAATTTGGACTTACAGCAATGATAGTCACGAATAATATGAAACAAGCAATGGAAACATCGGAGCGAGTTGAAGCGGGATATATTTGGATAAATACAAACGGGCGTTATCTTGGGGCGCCATATGGCGGGTGGAAAGCGAGTGGTATTGGTCAAGAGGAGTGTTTCGATGAACTTCTCAGTTACACCAGAATAAAAAACGTCAATTTACGCTGGTAGTTTCATTCTACTAAATCAAATATTACAATATTAGTTATAATTTTTTTATCATTATATCATATTGAAATTGCTTATTTTATACCTCATATCACTGCAATTTTAAGAAATTTAAATTTTTTATATTTAAATTTAATAAATAAAAAATACAAACAAATTTTTTAT
>Ga0209035_10000292_pt1 | contig 19538 bp, 17 predicted proteins | sample MarorgKNORR_S2LV_6_FD_188220 | JGI IMG/M metagenome (GOLD analysis project Ga0209035, IMG submission 188220) | Marine microbial communities from the Southern Atlantic Ocean, analyzing organic carbon cycling - AAIW_A/KNORR_S2/LV (SPAdes) (version 2) | ecosystem: Environmental > Aquatic > Marine... | reverse complement strand
AAGACATACGCTCACCCCCATAAGTAGTTATTTGATAGTTTCCAACCCCTTCTTGATATTCACCATTCATATCACTATTTTGATTAATACCAATTTCTTCTGCTGCAGAAAGAAAATTCTTGCATAAAGGGTGCAACTGATCTGATACTTCTGAGACATTTAATGGGCCATCACCACCTCTAAAATTATCAGCACCATTCTGCCAAGATTCCATTTTCTTAAAATAAGGTAAAACATCATTATATGACCAGCCTGGATTACCCATATTAGCCCACTGGTCAAAATCTTTGTGATTGCCTCTGACATAAACCATTGCATTAATTGAGCTCGATCCACCCATCACTTTTCCTCTAGGCCAATAACTTGGTTTATTATCAGCATCAGGACTTGGTTCTGTCATATACATCCAGTTGACAGCTTTTTGGTGATATGTCACACCATATCCAATTGGCATTTGAATGAAGAAACGACGATCTGAACCACCAGCTTCTATAAGGAGAACTTTATTAGATAGGTCCTGACTCAATCTATTAGCGAGAACACATCCAGCTGAGCCAGCTCCTACAATTATATAATCGTAATCAGACATATTTCTATTATGAATAATTCATCAATCAAAATGATGGAGTTTATACTTTAAAAAAGATAAAAATAAAAACTTTACTTCAAGCATTTGATAAAACTAGATACTTATTAACTGTATCAAAATTAAGTGGGCCTCCAATTCCATAGTCATCATTAATGTGTATTTTTCCATTCTCAATGTTTAGTTCATTCTTCAATACACTTGTTCTGAGTGGATTTATATTAATATCAGTCTCTAAATAAGCAGAAGGGTTAATGGCAGCCATAATGTGGGCAGATGTTAATAATCCAACACTACCACCTAAAAAATGAAGCCATATCTTATTATTCTGAATTTTTTTTGATAAATTATTAATTAAAGAAATTCCACCATATTTAGTAAGATCAGGTTGAATATATTTAGATTTATTATTCTGACTAAGAGAAATAAATTCATCAAAGCTAGTAATGTTCTCACCAAATGCTAAATCACAACTAGTTGACTTAATAATATTTTTAATTTCAGCTTGGCTAGATAGTGCAGAAATAGGCTCTTCAATCCAAGAAAAATTATAATCCTCCAATATTTTTAAATACTTTGCAGCTTCTTGAAAATTCCATCCTTGGTTTACGTCAAGCATCATCATTTCATCATTAGTAAAATAATTATCTAAAGACTCTAATAAATCAATATCTAGTGAGTGATTAAAGCCTATTTTTACTTTAAATGCTTTTATTCCCATTGATTTTGCAACTGCTATTTGCTCATGAGATTGACTTGGATTTATCCCGCTGGCATAAACAGAAATATCATTCTTTGAATCAGGATTTAATAATTTATTAAGGGGTAATTTTTGATTCTTAGCAAACAGATCCCAGATGGCGCAATCAAGTCCTGAATTAATATTATAGAATGAGCCCATATCGCCAGACTGCACAAAAAGAGTTTTAAATTTTTCAGTAATTCTTTCTATGAAATTGTCTGGATTGGAAAACTCACAACCCACAATATTAGAATGATAAACATTGTTAAGGAGATTGAATCTATAGGTAGCACCATCACTCGGAAAATTACACCAAATTTCACCATACCCAATATTGTGATGATAGTCCTCTAGTTCAATTATTATGCATGGTCTTGACTTCATAACTCCAAATGAAGTTAAGACAGGATCTACCAATGGAAACTCTAGATAATAAGACCTTAAGGACTTAATCTTAATCAAGGTTATTACTTTTCTTTACAAAATTAAACATAGCAGTCCAATCTAAATCTTTGTACTCAGTATCCATTGCCTCTTCATAGACATTCACAACACTTTTCCCTGAAGTTAGATCGATCCCTTCAGATTCTCCATGCTCAATAGCTAAACGCAAGTCCTTCAAAGCCAGGACATTTTTAAAGCCAGGGCCTATATCATCAATCAAAACCTTTTTAGGATAACTGAAATTCATATGTCCTTTTCCAGCAGCCGTAGTTGACATTAAATCAATAGCTAGCTTTTGATCTATCCCTGATTTATGGACCAGAGAGAGTGTCTCAGCTGTCACAATGTTTGAAACAATAGCCATATAATTATTAATTATCTTCATTTTGCTACCTGAGCCTATAGGTCCACAATAAACAACATCACTTCCCATACATTTTAAAATCTCTTCAATCTTAGAGAAGTCTTTTAAGGAGCCTCCTACCATAATAAGTAAAGTACCATCAATTGCATTGTTTACAAGACGAGCTACTGGTGCATCAAACATTTGAATATTTTTTTCAAGCATCTTTTTGCTAACTTCAATAGTATCAGCTGGCAATATTGTGCTCATATCAATGTAGATTAAATCGGTATTTTCTTGATTAATAATGCCACTCTCTCCAAGCGCAACATCTTTTACATTCTCTCCAATTGGGAGCATAGATATAACAAAATCTTTACCATTACATAAGTCTGCAATATTTTTATTTTGTTTAGCACCAACTTCAGTTAAAGTTTGAATAGTCTTTTCATTTGCAAAAGGATCATAAAAAGAGAGCAAATGCCCATTTTTTACTAAATTTAAAGCCATGGGAAGGCCCATTGTTCCCACCCCTATAAAACCTATATTTTTCATAATTCCTCTCTGTTAATTAAACGATATTAATATTCTTTTTATGGATAAAGGAATAGATTGCATCAATTCCCCCCTCATAACCAATCCCACTCTCTTTAATTCCCCCATAAGGAATTTCAGGATGCATTGGAGAAGCAGTATTGATGGAAACACCTCCAGCAATAATCTCTTTAGCCATCTTTTCCTGCAAAACTTCACTAGTTGTATAAACATATGACGCAAGTCCATAATTTAAAGAATTAGCCTTCTCAATAACATCGTCATAATCATTGAATTTAAATAATGCAAGAATAGGACCAAAAATTTCTTGAGTCATAATCTTTGAGCCTTCATGAATATTTTCAATAAGAGTTGGCTCCCAAAAATACCCTTTATCTTGATGTCTAGTCCCACCATAAATTATATTTGAACCATTTTTAACAGCATCATCTATGAAATCTTTCATCGCATCAACTCTCCTTGAGTTCGATAAAGGCCCCATTGATATGCCATCATTTAATCCATTACCTAAAGTAATATTCTTTATTCTCTTTAAAAATCCATCTTTCACCTGTTCATATATATTTTCATGAACATAAAAGCGACTAGGTGCAATACAAACTTGTCCAGAATTTCGAAATTTAAATCCAGTTAAAGTATCTAACGTTGTTTCAATATCAGCATCTTCAGCAATAATTGCTGGAGAATGTCCTCCCAATTCAAGAGTACATCTTTTTAGTGATTCTGCTGATTTCTTTGCTAAAAGTTTTCCGACAGGAACCGATCCAGTAAAACTTACTTTTTTAACTTCATCTCTACTGAGTAGATAATCTGAAATTTCATGAGGAACACCAAATACCAAGTTAATTACATCCTTTGGAAGACCTGCCTCCTGAAATATTTTAATAACCTCAATAGCTGTTCCTGGGGTTTCCTCTGAAGGTTTTATAATTACCGAACACCCAGCTGCAAGAGCTGGAGCAATTTTTCGAATAACTAAAGCAATTGGAAAATTCCAGGCCGTAAGACACAAACAAACTCCAAGAGGCTGAGGCTTAATTAAAGTTTTGAGTCCATTATCTCGATCTGCCACAACCTCATCTTTAATTAATTTTGCATTTTCTCCATTAAATTTTAAAATTGCAATGGATTGATTGATTTCACCAGCAGACTCAGCAAGAGGTTTACCTTGCTCTAGTGTCATAACCTCAGATATAGATGAAATCCTTTCAGACAAAATATCTGCAGCTTTTAAAATAACTCTGCTTCTGACTTCAGGATCTGTATTTCTCCACTCATCAAAGCCCTTTTCTGAGGATTTAACGGCATCATTTAAGTCACCTTCAGTTGCATGAGGCAGCCACCCCAAAACACTTTCATCAAAAGGATTTAAAACATCCTCACCCTTTTTTGCCTCATATATCCACTTTCCACCAATAAATAATCCAAGTTTTGTATACATATTTCTCCAATAAAAATATCAATTATCAATTATTACATTTTTTAATTTTTGAACTCGTTGTTTTCCTTCTAAATTTATCCAATCCATAAAACTATCTTGGCCAGATTTACAGAAAATATCAATCGAATCTTGCCATATTGACCTTCCACACAAAAAACCTAAAAAATCTATTTTTGAACTCTTAGCAAGCTCCAAACTATGTAAAAAATTATTAAATTTCATTCCTGCACTCAGAAAAACAAATGGTATTTTGCTATTCCCAAAGCATTCTCTCATTATTTCAGAGCAATTTTCATAGCTATAAATTGATGAAATGCCATCGTTTTCAAATCCATTTACTTGAGCCTCATTAAAAGGGAATTCAATCTTAATAATATCGATTTGATATTCCTCTTTAGAAAATTCCTTATAAAGGTATTTAATATAGACTGGTTTTTTTAATAAATAACTTTGATAATCGATTTCAGTCCCTTCATCATAGTAGAGAAGTGGTTCAAATAAATAAGGTATATCTAGACTTTTACAGATTTGGCCAACGTGCTGAATTACCTTAAATTTTTTATTATTAATGATTGGATCAGAGTCTGGATTAAAGTACATAAAAAATTTAATAGCAGAAAAATCTTTTATGATTTCATCGTTATGATCCAATATTTTTGGCAGCAAGGTAATGCGTGATTTATTATCTATATTGTATGCATCATCTTCGTATGCAATTATTTTAGAAGTCTCAAAACTTCTAAAGCAAGGGTCACTCAAGTATGTATCATAATCAAATAAAACAGATGAAGCATCGATTCCAAGATTCAAAATTATTTGCTTCTTAAAAAGAAAATAGTCTGCAGTTGTAAACGACGCACCTTTACTCTCTTTAACAATATCTTTTAAGCTAGTTCCTTGATCAATTGCTAGTGCAGCAAATTTTCCATTCTGCAAAAGTTGATTGAAATGATCTCGCTTACTCATTACAGATGAAAATATGGTGCCGAACTTGGTGAGGCCCAGAGATTCCTCATTTGTTCATTTGAGTTTAGTAAAGATATTGAAAACCCAGCACTTTCTTGTGTTGTTATATATTCATTTACTAGAGGCTTAAAGCATTTAATTTTATATTGGGCAAGATACTCCTCAACGTCATTATAAATCACTAATAGTTCCATCAAAGTGGTTGCACCAGATCCATTAATAAATGGAATCACAATATCTCCATCTTTGTAATGAAAATCATCAAATATTTTATCCATCATAAACTTAATAGTTTTTTTCGATGAAGAGATTTTTTGTCGCCCATATCCAGACTCTCCATGAACGCCCATACCAATAAAAACTTCATCGTCATCTAAGTGAAATATTTTTTCTCCAGATATTGGTGAAGTACCAGAATCAATTGCAATTGATAGTGTTCTAGTTTGATCTCTTACATTTCTACCTAAACTTAATAGAGTATCTTTTTCTTCTCCCTCCTCTGAGAGAGCACCCAAAATTTTATAAATAAAAGTAGTTCCAGCTCCACCTCTCCTCTGATCTTCACTCCCTTTGGGGGCAGAAGCAATATCGTCATACATCAATAATAAATCAGCATTAATATTATCTTCTTTGGCCAATTCAATAGCCATCTCACCGTTCATGACGTCACCTGCATGGTTAGATATTAAAAGAATACAACCAAAATTTTTCTTAAAGATTTCTATACCTTCAAAAATTAAATCTCCAGATGGGGCAGCAAAAATATCTCCAACAATATTTGCATCTAAAAGCCCTTCACCAACCCAGCCCATAGCAATTGGCTCATGGCCTGAGCCATTACCAATCAAAATGGCAGTTTTATCAACACTCTTTGGATGGCTCCTTAAAATAATTCTTTTACTATTTTGAGAAAATTTAACTCTATCACTATTAGCCTTTGTATAGCCACTTAGCATGTCATCAACTATCTTATCTTTATTATTTATAATTTTTTTCATAGTACCGAATCGAAAAACTCTCGAAGAATAATTTCAGTTGATCTAGCGCCTGGATCAATACAACCAAGCCCTCGATTTTCTAAAAATTTAGCTCTACCAACTTGCGCTTTCATATCTTTTGTTTTCGATAATGAAAGTGAAAGGATTTCATTGATTTCATCTTTCTGAATTTTTGAATCAGAATTTTGCTTTAAGAACTCTAAAACTGGAACATAAATATCAAGAATACTTTTATCTCCCGCCTTAACTTTTCCTCTTTTCATAATCTTATCTATCGATTTCGAAAAAATATCAATCATCGATTGATTTAAATTGGATTCACTAATTTTTCCAGATTCATCAAAAAATATAGACATTAAAATTCCAGATGCACCTCCCATTTCAATACGCATTCGCTTTGAAACGATAGCCATTGAATCATCAATTGCAGAATCCATATTATTTAAATATAAATCTTTTGCAATTTTTAAGCCTTTTAAAATTGTAGATCCATGATCGCCATCACCAACTATTTGATCTAATTTATTTAGTTCAATATGCTCAATTTGAATCTTATTATATGAATTAACGATCCAATTTTTATAAGCGTTATGCATCCAAATACTCACTTAAAAAATTAAATGATCTTGAAATTGCTTCGTAAGGATCATCTTCTATATTTCTCCAAGTGAATAAATCTTTACTCGTATCGACATTTGCTTGAATAAACATTTCTAAGGAGACAAATCCTTCATAGTTAATTTTTTTTAAGGTATTAAAAATTTTTGGCCAGTTTAAGGAACCAGACCCAGGAACACCTCGATCATTTTCTGCAACTTGAAAATGAAATATTCTATCCCCAGCTTTTTCAATTGATTGGCACATATTTTTCTCTTCAATATTCATATGATATGCATCTAAAAGAAGGCCTACATTGGGGTGATCAATTAGCTCACATAGCCTTATTCCTTCATCAACTGTATTAATAAAATCTGACTCATATCTATTGAGTGGCTCTATCCCCAATTTGATATTTTTTTCACTTAACAAGCTTGTAATTTTTTTAATAGAATGGGATGAATTTTTAAATTTATCTTCCTTATCTTTACCCATACTATTACTGATACCCCAGGCAGCATGTACAACCCCGGTAAGCAACTTAGCCTGCATAATTGAAGTCATATCAATTGCCCGTTTAAGCGCTTCAACTCCATTTTGTTGAGTGACCGGATCACTGCTACTAATATCCTCTTCATTTGAAAGACCAGTCGTGCAGGTGATAGAAATATTTAAATCATTAGCTAGTTTTGCAATTTCTTTTGCACCTGAAGGAGTCTGCCCTAAAAGAGAAACCTCTACAGATTTATATCCAGCTTTTTTACATAAGTAGATATAAGGCTTGACATCTTCATGCCAGTTTTTTACAAAAGTTGCTGAATGTACCCCTAAAATCATTTTAATTTATCTATTTTTATAAAAAAATCATGGAATATTGCATCCCTATTAACCCCATATGCCTCTCTCATTGGGTAAGATTCAGTATCTCTTCTCCAGTAAAGCTCATTATTTAAGACAGGAGACGATACAACATGTGATGGAACCCATGAAGGATCAATCATCCAAGCAATATTGATAACATCCCAAATAACCCAAGTTCTCCATGTCTGATCGGTCACCCCTCTTTGCTTATGCAGAGGGTTATTTGTATATAGCTCATAAAGATAATTACCAATATCTCCTCTACCTTTGACAAATTCTTTCATGTCAGGAAGAGATAAAGTTAATTGTGCTCCAACGTGATATCCTGGAAGATACACATGTGCAACACCACACTCAAAAAGTAATTGTGAAGATAATACATCCTGAACTAAATTTAAAGAATTAGTATTATTATTGATGCTGTGAGTCGGAAATCCAGATGTCCAAACTACCACTAAATTATTAATAATTTTTGGCTCTATCAATAGGGCAGAGGCTATATTTGTCAGACAACCAATCGCACAAACATAAATTTTTTCGTTAGGATATAAGAGACATGAATCAACAATAAACTTACTAGATTCAGTAATTAAAGGCTCATCAAAACTACTTAAGTATTGATATGAACCCCTAAATACTTTTCCTTCATAAGGCATGTTTAATTTATCGAATATTTTTATTATTTCTTGATAGCTTTTTTCCACTCCTTCTTCAGGGCTATCAAAATATATATCATTGGGATGCTTGTTGGTATCAATTAGCCCATTCACCCAGTCCCTATAATTATTAACTAAGTTGATTTTGTCTTTAGAAATATTCTCATTTTCATTTATTATATTGTAGGCCTCTAAAAGCTCTTCCTGATGATGTTGAAAAGAGTAGGGCTCAGCTGTGACTCCCAATAAATCAATTTTATCTTCAGATAACAAGGCCCATGCCAAGGCAAACTGATCATCAATTTCGTTAGCAGTATCAGTATCAATTATCAGTTTATTTTTACCAATAGGATTAGATAGATTAAGTAATAACTGCTCATTAGAAAGTTTTGGAAATTTATTTAATACCTCTATAGGGACTGTCATTACTCCAACTCCTGGTCTAGTTTAATTGTATTAAATGTAATATTTTTATCAACCAAAATTAATTCATTAGTATGATTAAATAAAAGACACTCATGAGCCAAACATGGTATTCCAGAGTCTTTATTTAAAACCAATGAGTCGTCTGAAGACAAGGTTTCTGCACAAATAAATTGTGAGTTTTTCTTAAAATCAATATCAAATTTCTCATTTAAGATAAATATAATTGACTGATTTGAGCCATCTTCTGAGAAATAATTTTTACTCAAACCAAAAGCATGTTTATATGACACGAAGGCGTTACTAATCAAATATGGCTTATCATTAACTTTTCTCAGTCGCTTTACAAAATATAATTTTTCCCCTTGATTGAAGTGATTAGTATGATTATCATTAGTTATTTTTTGAAAATCTAAGATAATGGATGAAGGGATATCTCCATTCTGAATAATTTTTTGTGTTAATGATTCAAAACAATTTTCTGCTTGAGGCATTGAACTGGTGACCACTGTTCCTTTGCCTCTTTTTCTGACAATTAATCCATCATCAGAAAGCAACCTTAGAGCCGATCTTACAGTTATCCTGCTAACATTAAAGTAATCTACTAAATCATTTTCTGAAGGGATTGTCCCTCCCAAAGGCCACTTTTCAGAAGAAATAAAGCCTCGAATCTGAGTGTAGACATCTTGATATTTAGTCGTTGCACTATTTGCCATAATAAAGCTTCTTAATTGCTTGAGTTATTTTTTCTGTGGATGGTATATAAAAATCTTCCATAGTAGGACTAAAGGGAACAGGAGTATGTGGAGCAGTTATTTTAATGACTGCAGCCTTTAAATCATCAAAACATTTTTCTGAAATTAATGAAGTAATTTCAGATGCTAAAGAACATTTAGGATTTGATTCATCAACAACAATTACTTTTCCTGTTTTTCTAACTGATTCGAAAATCAACTCTTCATCAAGTGGTGAATAGGTTCTTGGATCAATAATTTCACAGTCTATATCTTCTTTAGCCATTTGCTCTGCAGCTTCCTCAGCAAAGAGATTCATTCTTTGTATTGCTATAATAGTGACATCCTTTCCTGGTCGCCTTATTCTTCCTTTACCTAAGGGAATTGGCTCCATATCTTCAGGAACATGGCATTTTTTCATATACAATCTTTTATGCTCCATAAAAATTACTGGGTCATCATCCTGTATTGCAGATAATAATAAACCCTTAGCATCATAAGCGTCATATGGAGCTACAACTTTAAGTCCAGGTATGTGGGTATAAATACTATAAAGTGTTTGCGAGTGCTCACTTCCTGCCCTAAAACCTGCCCCTACAACTGTTCTAACAACCATTGGAACATGCATCTTGCCACCAAACATATATCTCATTTTGGCAGCTTGATTCATCAACTGGTCAAAACAAACTCCTAAAAAATCAACATACATTAATTCAACAATAGGTCTTAGTCCAGTCATAGCAGCTCCAACTGCTGCACCAAAAAAACCAGCCTCTGTAATAGTTGTATCCCTTACACGCTCAGGACCAAACTTAGTCAATAAACCTTGGGTAACGCCAAAGGGTCCACCCCAGCTATCTTGAGTGCCAGGATACTCTTCTCTTCCCTTACCACCAGCAATATCTTCTCCCATCAAAATTACATTTTTATCATTTTGAAATGATTCCATAAGGGCTTCATTGATAGCATCTTTTACAGTTAATTCCCTCATATCAGTAGCTCTCTAGGATAGTTGACATATACTTCTTCTAAAGCATCTTCTGGCTTTGGCCAAGGCTGAGTTTCAGCAAAATCAAATGCTTCATTTACCTCTTTTAATGCATCAGCCTGGATTCTTTTAACTTCATCAAATGAAAGATTATATTGAGCGGCCATTTCAATTGATTTTTTAATTGGATCATTTTTTTTAGCCTCCTCAATCTCTTCTAGTGGCTGATATAACTGAGTATCTCCCTCATATTGACCTGAAAACCTATAGTTTTTAAATTCTAGAAAAATTGGAGTATTTTTAGCTTTCGATTCAATAATTGCATCTCTTGTTATTTGGTGCACTTCAAAAACATTATTACCATCGCCTTGATATGAAATCATATCATAGGCTCTCGCAATATCTTTAAGCTCCTTAGTGTTTATATGCCAATCTGTTGCAGTAGCTTCTGCATAACCGTTATTTTCACAAACAAATAGCATTGGAACATCCCAAAGTTTAGCCAATCCTGCAGCCTCATGAAAGGCTCCATTATGTATTGCCCCGTCACCAAAAAAAGTAGCGGACATCTTATCACCACCATTAATTTTTTCCTGAAGTGCTGCCCCTAACACAACTGGCGGGCCTGCAGCAACTATTCCAAAAGAACCAAGCATTCCTTTATCAAAATCATTGATATGCATACTTCCACCTCTACCTTTACAGATACCAGTACTTCTTCCATAAATTTCTGAAGTTATCTCTTTTAATTCACAATTTTTTGCAATTGAGTGGCCATGATTTCGATATGTACTTGAAATCCAGTCATCATCGCCTAAGGCAGCCATAACTCCTACACAAATAGCTTCTGATCCAATACATGTATGTAAATATCCAGGGACTGATTTTTCCTTAGCAATCTTTTTAATTCTCTCTTCAAATGACCGAATTGTAAAAAGTTTTTTATAAATCCAATGTAGCTTATCTGCATTAATATCCATAATATAAGTTGTTATAACAATTCCTATATAAAAAATAATTATTATCTATGATAACCTAAAAACATTGTTATATAGCTTATTTTTTTAGTTCAAAATTAAAATAGTTAAAAAAGTATTTATTATAACTTTAGTATGTGATATGATACCAATTTGGTTCTTAATTAAACTCGGATAAATTAAGTAAATGACGATAAAGCTAAACATTGGATACGTTGCTACGGCTATTGCCCCATACTATTCAAATGAATATAAAGTTAGAGAGAAATCAGAAATTGCTCTAAAAAAAATACTCGATAATTTTGATGTAAATTTTATTCCATTCCATAAAACAATCTTTTCAACTAAAGATTCAGAAGAGGCAGAACAATTTTTTAAGAATAAGATTGATTTCTTACTCCTTCAAACAAGTTCATGCAGTGCAGGTGAGCAATTGTATCCACTATGCAACATTACAGACAAAATAGGTGTGTGGGCAGTCCCAGATATTGAAACAGAAGGTGATGTTAAATTACACTCTTTAGTTTCTACAAGTCATTATTTAGCAATGATAAAAAAAGTTTTATCTGATAAAGATATTACAACGAAATGGTTTTACAATTATGCAGATACTGATGAGTTTATAAATAAGTTTTCTGTAACAATTAGATCTTTAGTTGCCTTAAAGAAAATGAAACATACCAAAATAGGCCTTGTAGGAGGCATATCTCCTGGCTTTGATAATATGAAGGTTGACCAATCAATTATTAAGAAAAATATTGGAATATCAGTTGAAGAGTCAACAATCAAAGAACTAGTCAAGATTGCTGATAGTTTTGATCAAAAAATTATTGATAGTGAGGTTATAAAAATTAAAAGTGCAGCCTCTAGTATTTCAGTATCTAATAACGATTCATTTAATAAGGTAACACGTATTTACTTTGCTTTAAAAAAAATGAAAGAAGATAATAACTGGGATTCTTTAGCAGTTCAATGCTGGTCCCAAATGCAAGAATTATATGGAGTGGCTCCATGCATGGCTTATGGCTGGTTGGGTAGTGAAGATGGGATTGCAGTATCATGCGAAGGAGACGTGCAAGGGTCTATGAGTATGCTTCTTCTAAACTACATCTCAAGTGCTGAAAAATCATCTACATTATTAGACTTAGCAACATTTGATAAAGAAGCAGATGCTGTGCAAATGTGGCATTGTGGTGTATCGCCAAGACATTTTTCAAACGAAGATGGTATTAAGTGGGTTGATCATACAACTCTTGGTAGAAAAACTGATAAAAAATATGGTGTTGCAGGCGATCAAGTGTTTGCTCCTCAAGAAACCACAACTACATACATAAGCAACAATGCTGAAAGAATATTAGTATTGAATTCAAGTATTTTTGAACATACGAACAAAGGCTTTGATGGAACCAGGGGATGGTTTAAAAATATCCATTTAAATCGAAAAAAAATAACCTCTGAAAATTTAGTAAACACCTTAAATATGGTTGGTCATGAACATCATTATGCGGTTGGCCAAGGTGATTATAGTAAAGAATTAATAGAATTTGCGGCTTGGAATAAATTAAAGCTAATAAAAGAAATTCCCTTGGTAGATTACTTATCACCAATGGATGACTAATCAAATAAATTGTTTATTTGATAATTTGATAACTAAAAAATGGGAGATTTAAGATGAATAATAAAATTAAAATAATATCCATTGCCATAGTTAGTTTATTTTTTTCAAAATTAGTTTCAGCTGAAGTTGCTCCAGGATTTAATTCTTGGGATGATGTTAAAGCTGCTGCTAATGGTGGACAAGTAAACGTATATATGTGGGGTGGTTCCGACGCAATTAATGGTTTTGTGGATGACTTCTACGGAGTACCATTAAAAAATGATTACAACATTACTTTGAACAGAATGCCTTTAGCAGGAACTGTTGATGCTGTTAATCAGGTGTTAAGTGAAAAAGAAGCAGGTGTCACAGGAGATAATGGAAACATTGACTTAATTTGGATCAATGGTGAAAACTTCTGGACCTTAAAACAAGCAGACCTTCTTTATGGTCCTTTTGCTGCTGGATTACCAAATAGTAAATTTGTTGCATGGGATAACCCTGCAGTTAACTTAGACTTTGGAAGACCAGTAGATGGTATGGAAAGTCCATGGTCTAGTGCACAATTTCATTTCATGTATGACTCAGCTAGAAATAACTATGATGATATGCCAAGAAATTATGGATTTCTAACTAAATGGATTTCTGATAACCCAGGTAGATTTACATATATCAGACCAGGAAAAGGTGGATTTGTTGGAACTAGATTTGTTAAGCAAATTTTCTTTGAACTTAGTGGCGGTCATGATCAATGGGTTGGACCATACAATGAAGAACTTTATAACAAGTGGGCTCCACATGTATGGGCTCTGTTAAATTCTTGGGAAGATGATCTTCATAGGGGTGGTGAAACTTATCCAACTAATAATGCTGAAATGCATGCATTATTTGCTAATGGTGAAGTTGATATGAGTTTTACTCAATCGCCAAGAGGTGCAGGACCAACAAACTCTGCTGGAACAACTCCACCTACTTCTAGAGCTTTTGCTTTTTATGACAACATGATTGGAGATTTCAATTATTGGGCGATCCCATATAATGCTCCTAATAAAGCAGCAGCACTAGTTTATGCTGACCTAGTTCTAAGACCTACTTTGCAAGCTGCTCAAGTTCAACCTGCAAATGGTTTTTGTTGTGGTTGGGGAATCAGCACTGCAAGAGTAACTAGCTCTGAAGGTGTTGCGGCAATTCAAGATGCTCAAAATAATCTTGGTGATGCTGCAGAAGATCAAGGAATATTAGCGCGAGCTCTTGTTTCAGATATTGCTGCAGAATATCAAGATAAGATTGAAGCAGATTGGCAAGCAAACGTTCTCCTGAAATAGGAGATATGAATGGGCGGAGATAGATTAAAAATTGTACTTTCTCTTACTCCGCCCCTTTTAATAATTGGTACATTATTTTTTGGGGGGATACTTTATGGATTTCTTCAAAGCCTTGGCTATCAGCCAGCAATTCAAAAATATGACATAAGTTTTGATGCATACTATAACGTCATGTTCTCTGAGAGATATGCGAAATTATTTTGGACAGGCCTAGGTCTAAACTTATGGGTTAGTTTTGTCAGCACTTTTTTAGCAGCTGCATTCGCTTTATTTGGTGCTTTAACTATCAGAAAAACTTTTTTTGCAAAAAAAATATGTAATTTTATCTTTTCCTTAAATTTACCCATGCCACACTTAGTAGTTGCAGTAGGGATGATTTTTGTTTTCTCTCAAAGTGGATTATTAGCTAGATTTTTTACTCAGATAGGATTTATTGCATCACCAAGTGAATTTCCAATCTTGGTTAAAGATAAATATGGCCTAGGAATTATCTTAGCCTACATTTGGAAAGAAGCTGCATTCTTTTTTATTATTTTAATGTCAGTTCTTCAATCTCTTGGAGAAAATTTTGAAGAATTAGCACAGAGCTTGGGTGCTAACAAATGGCAAAGATTTAGATACGTAATTCTTCCACTGGTAATGCCAAATTTATTTTCTGCATCAATAATTGTTTTTGCATTCAGCTTTGGAGCATATGAAGTTCCAGCAATCCTTGGTGTTAACTATCCACAAATGCTTCCAGTTATGGCATTTGAGTTTTTCCTAAACCCTGATCTCAATGCAAGAAGTGAAGGAATGGCGCTTAGTATGATTATTGCGCTAATAGTTATGATTTTAGTTGTTATATATTTCCGTCTTACGCAAAGCAAAATTAGAAAAGATTAGTTTTTATGGAAAATAATTTAAAGAAAACAAATATTTATGCAGTTTATTTAGGGGCGTTCATTCTAATTCTTCCCTTAATTGCTTTTTTTATAAATGCATTTTCATTTAGATGGTTTTATCCCCAACTTATTCCTAAGGAGATTAGTTTACAAGCTTGGGTAAGACTTAAATTAATTCCAAAAGAAGGCTTCAGATCACTTGATGGGTTCCTAGATTTATGGCTATCCAATCCTACAATTATTAAAGCACTAGTTAATAGCGTAACAATTGGTGTCATTGTTACTATTGTCTCAATAATTATTGCATTACCCGCAGCCAGAGTCTTAGGGTTACTGAATTTTAGATTTAAAAAGATTATTATTTTCATCATGGTTTCTCCTACCATATTACCCCCAATAGCATTTGTTCTTGGATTAAACATTAACTTTATTTCATGGGGATTTTCAGGCAGTTTCTGGGGTGTTTGTTTAGTGCATTTAGTTCCAATAATGCCTTATGTAGTTCTAACAATGACAGGAATTTTTGCTAACTATAACCCTGACTTTGAACATCAAGCTAGAACATTAGGTGCTAATAAATTCAGAACCTTCTATTTGATTACACTTCCAGCAATTGCGCCAGGAATGGTGGTGGCTGCTTTATTTGCCTTCTTGGTTTCTTGGAGTCAATATTTATTAACTTTCTTAATTGGAGCAGGAAAGATTATGACACTTCCACTTCTTGTATTCTCAACAGCCTCATCTGGAAATCCAGCATTAACGGCAGCAATATCAATCGTATTTATTTTTCCAGCGATAGTAATTTTATTCTTTACCTCTAAATTCGTCTCAGGAGATTCTTCTGCAACGTCTGGATTTGGAAAACTTTAATTAACAATATAAAAGGCTAGTTAAAAAATGAGTGATTTAAAAATTTCAAATTTATACAAAAGCTTTCCTGGAATGGACAGACCTGCAGTTAACAATGTTAGCTTAGATATTAAAACAGGGGGATTAATTGCCTTTTTAGGGCCATCTGGCTGTGGGAAAACAACAATTTTAAAAATGATTACAGGGTTATTTCAACCTGATAGCGGTGATATTTCCTTAGATAACGAATCCTTATTACCAATTGCAACAGAAAAAAGAGGGGTGGTAATGGTCTTTCAAAACTATTTATTATTTCCGTATATGAATGTTAGTGAAAATGTTGGCTTTGCTCTTAAAATGAAAGGTATTGATAAAGATGAAATCAATAAAAAAGTAAAGGATATGCTTGAATTAGTTAAACTCCCTGACATTGGAGACAGAAAACCTAAGCAATTATCAGGTGGTCAACAACAAAGAGTTGCGTTAGCAAGAGCTTTAATCTCAAAACCAAACCTTTTATTACTAGATGAGCCATTAAGTAATCTGGATGCTCATTTAAGAGATGAAATGAGAGAGCTCATTGTCACAATTCAACAGAAGCTGAATGTAACAACTGTTTTTGTAACGCATGATCAAGAGGAAGCAGTTTTATTAGCAGATAAAATAGCTTTAATCTTTGATGGAGAACTGCAAAGCTACGCATCACCAATTGAATACTATGAGTCGCCAATTAATGAAAGAGCTGCAAAGTTTTTTGGTGGTGTTAACTTTTTAAAATCTTCAATTAATAAGTCAAATTTTGAAACAGAGATAGGTCCAATTATTTACAACCAAAAAAATAAAAAAGGTTTATCAAAAAATCATTTACTTACAATTAGGCCTGAAAATATTGAAATATCAAAAACCAACATATTTAAAGAAAATAATTTTTCAGGAATTGTTACTTCGATTGTTTTTTCAGGAACAAATACAAGATATAAAATTCAGATTAAAGATACTATCCTAGAATGTTCAGTTCAATCAGTAGGAAAAAAAGAAATATCTAAAAATGATAAAGTTTTTATTCATTTGCCTCAGGAAAAAATATGGGCAATGAACAATGAGTAAGCAAAAAAATAAGATTCAATTTCATACTGAAAATAGCATAGGGGAGCTTTCTCCTCATATGTTTGGTGCAAATCTTGAGCATATTGGTGAAGCAATATATAAAAATGGTGTTTGGGCTGAAGTCATTGAAAATAGAAAATTTTGTGGTGCAGATAAATTTATTTGGGAGACAGGAGTCAAAGATGATCATTTAGATTTTGGAATTATAAGACCCTGGAAAGGCTTTAATCCTTCAGCAAAGCATGTAATGTATGCTCATTCAAACTCTGAATATATCGTTAAAGGTGATGAACAAATAAATAGATTTGGAAGTGGCAAACAATCTCAACAAATCACTATAAGAGAAAATAGTGAAATAAATCGAGGCATCAAACAGTCTATAAACATAAATTTTGTTGATCAAGAACATAGATTTAGCATAATGTTAAAAGGAACAGGGCAAAAAGTCTATATCCAAATTGGAGAATTAAACTTTGTTATAAAAAGTCGAACTAAATGGTTTGAATTTAAAAAAAATATAAAGTTTACTGATAATAAAACTACAAAAAACCTGTCAATTTCAATTAATAGTGATGAAGTATTTATTGCAAATTGCTCCTTAATGCCAAAAAGTACTATCTATGGCTTTAGAAAAGATATAACTAAATTAATAAAAGAATGGGTTCCTAGTTATTTAAGATGGCCTGGAGGAAATTATTTATCTGGTTACAATTGGATTCATGGAATTGGTGATAAAAACTATCGACTACCCTTTTATGATTTTGCATGGTATGAATGGGAAAATAATGATGTTGGAACTGATGAGTTCATGCAATGGTGTGAGTATATTGGAAGTGAACCAATGATAACAATAAATACTGGTAATGGAACTCCTGCAGAGGGAGCAGCATGGATTGAATATTTAACAGGATCTGTCAAAACAAAATATGGCAAACTTAGAAAAAAAAATGGAAGGAGTCAGCCATACAATCTTAAAACAATTTTTATAGGTAATGAAATGTTTGGGGGATGGCAAATTGGGCATACTGATGCTAAAACTTACGCCTTAAAATATGATAAGTTTGTCAAAGCAATTAAAAAAGTTAATCCAAATTTAAGATACATTGCGGTTGGAGCTTGCATGGATCACTTTGGACATTGGAATGAAATTGTGTTGAAAAATATTAAAGAACGAATTGATGAACTAAGTATTCATTATTATTCAATTAGAACTGAAAAAGATAAGATTCACCCACATTACACCTCAAGATATATTCCCACCGTTGCAGCATCTACTGAAGTTGAATCGATGCTTGATAAGACCATAGCAGAGATAAAAAATAATACAAAAAAACCTATTACTATAGCGTTTGATGAATGGAATACATATGTAGAAGCTGAACATCCTAATTATATTGAAAATTATAATATTGCAGATGCTTTATATGCAGGCTCATTACTTAATGCTTGTATCAATAGGGGCGATATGATTACTAATACAGGGATATATCATCTAATAAACGTAATGGGTAATTATAGGATTGATGGTCAAAAAATTTGGAAAACTCCAACGACGTTAATTTTAGAATTATTTACTAAATATCATAAAGGGAAAATTCTAAAAACTTCTGTAAATAGCCCTACTTTTGAGTCTCCTAAAATTGGCAAACAACCCATTTATAAGAAAAATAAATTAATAGATGCTTCAGCTACTTATCATAAGAATCAGATATGTCTATCAGTAGTAAATAAATCAGAAAAAGAAAGTCTAATAATTTCTATACCTACACATAAAAAAGTAAGTAGCAATTATTTAGTTAATGGAAACTCACCAACAGATATAAATGATAAAAAAAATCTTGAAAAAGTTTCTATTAAAAAAAATAAATTAGAATGTGGCAAAGATTATATTAAGGTTCCTCCTCACTCATTCAGCTTATTTTTAATAAAAGTATAGCTTTCATTTCAAAGTAATTTCTCCAAAAAAGTATTTAGTTAAATTTAATATAATTCAACTTGCACTGAAATTTTATATATACTAAAAATCAATCCTTATATTTAATAAGGATTTTGTTATAAAACCTAAGGAGAAAAAATGAAACTAATAAATAAACTATTAGCTATCTCAGCTATTACAGTTGCTCTAATGCCAGGAGTTGTTGCTGCTGACTGTGGTAAGGCAAGATTAGCTGATTTTGACTGGAGTAGTGCTAATATTCATACTGCTATTGCTGGCTTTATCTTGGAGCATGGCTATGGATGTGATGTTAGTATAACAAAAGGAAGTACAACACCTATTATGGCTGCACACTATGATGGACAGCTTGATGTAGTTACTGAGCTTTGGTATGACAACATAAAAGATACTTATGATAGTCATGAAGCTGCAGGAACAGTAAGAAACCTAGGAATTAATACTCCTGACTCTCAGCAAGCATTCTATGTTGATAGAGCAACTGCTGATAAGTACAATCTTACAAATGTTC
>Ga0209035_10000290_pt1 | contig 19610 bp, 19 predicted proteins | sample MarorgKNORR_S2LV_6_FD_188220 | JGI IMG/M metagenome (GOLD analysis project Ga0209035, IMG submission 188220) | Marine microbial communities from the Southern Atlantic Ocean, analyzing organic carbon cycling - AAIW_A/KNORR_S2/LV (SPAdes) (version 2) | ecosystem: Environmental > Aquatic > Marine... | reverse complement strand
TTCTTATCTGCGGTTTTTTTATCTGCAGCTTTCTTATCTGCGGTTTTTTTATCTGCAGCTCTCTTATCTGCGGTTTTTTTATCTGCAGCTTTCTTATCTGCAGCTTTTTGATCTGCAGCTTTCTTATCTGCGATTTTTTTATCTGCAGCTTTCTTATCTGCAGCTTTCTTATCTGCAGCTTTTTGATCTGCAGCTTTCTTATCTGCGGTTTTTTTATCTGCAGCTTTTTGATCTGCAGCTTTCTTATCTGCGGTTTTTTTATCTGCTGCTTTCTTCTTGTCTGCTGCTTTCTTCTTGTCCGCTGCTTTCTTCTTGTCTGCTGCTTTCTTCTTGTCTGCTGCTTTCTTCTTGTCTGCTGCTTTCTTCTTGTCTGCTGCTTTCTTCTTGTCTGCTGCTTTCTTCTTGTCCGCTGCTTTCTTCTTGTCTGCTGCTTTCTTCTTGTCTGCCGCTTTCTTCTTGTCCGCTGTTTTTAGACTCTGTTGTTGTGCAAGTAATGTATCCAGATCGATTAACGTGGCATCAACCCGCTGCTTGATTTGAACTTGAGGGCTACGACTTTGGTTTGCTTGCCACTCTGACATAAAGATCGCAGCCACAACAATGTGTACAATTACTGCAAATATAGTGGGTAATATGTACGTATGATCTAACTTCACGGACTTTCCGAAACCAGTCCAACACTAACGGCACCCGCTCGTTGCAATACCGTCATAATACGCACAATAAGCCCGTATTCTATAGACCGGTCACCTCTAAGGAGAACCTGAGTGTCAGGCGCCCTATCTAATATTTTTCCAACTTGCACACCAATCCGTTCTAATGTCACTGGCTGCTTGTTGTTTTCGCCAAGCTCTAAGTAATAATCCCCAGATTTTGTAATTGAAATAATCAAGGGCTCATTAATTTCATCAGTTTCTACTGGATCAGATTTAGCTTGAGGCAGATCAACACTAACACCCTGCGTCATCATTGGAGCCGTCACCATGAATATAACGAGTAACACCATCATGACGTCAATGTATGGCACCACGTTAATTTCGGCGTTAGGTTTATGTCGCTTAGTTCGAGGACGTCTTAGGGAACTCATCATGTCACCTATAGGTCGGATGCATGGGCTTTACGATGAAGAATGCTCGAAAACTCCTCCGCAAAAGTTTCATAGCTAGACAATATAGAGTCTACCGTGTGTGAAAATCGGTTATAGGCTATTACTGCTGGTATCGCTGCAAACAAACCCATAGCAGTGGCTATTAGAGCTTCCGATATACCCGGCGCTACAGTAGCAAGCGTTGCTTGGTGTGCGTTAGCAAGTCCGCGGAATGAGTTCATAATCCCCCACACGGTGCCAAATAACCCGACGTAAGGGCTTGTCGAACCTACGCTGGCAAGAAATGATAAATGAGCCTCGAGCTTCTCTTCTTCTTTAGCAATCGCCACCCTCATCGCCCGCTGAACACCTTCCATAACAGCGTCACCGTCTGCATCAGTTTGCTGCCTTAAACGAGTAAACTCCTTGATACCTGCTCTGAAGATATTTTCGGCACCATTCTTTGAGTCTGGCTCTGCACTTACCTGGCGAAACAACTGGCTTAAGTCGATGCCAGACCAAAACTGCTCTTCAAAAGCCTTCATGTTCTTGCGGGCTATCTTTAGAGCTTTTTGGCGCTGAAAAATCATCACCCATGACATCACCGAAGCGATAAGCAGCAGCAACATGACCAATTGCACCAAAAAACTGGCATTTAAGATCAAGCTTAATACTGACATTTTATTGTCCACAGGCGGTTCCTTTTAAACACGATAAACTAGCTTTATCTATTACAAAGTATAAAGCTCGTCAAATATATTATGATTCGGCTAAGGTGACTATAGACCGATTTATAAATAATACCATTATAAACACTAAGTTAGCGGAATAACTCATGCTTTGAACGGTGTGTTAGCAAAAAGTTCCACCGGCTTAGGTTTAGAACTCTATTTCTGCCATATTTCAGTTATATCTTGGCATTAGTATCTGGCAGCATAAGCCCAAAATGCGCATAGGCGCGGTCCGTCACCACTCGCCCCCTTGGCGTTCGCATAATAAACCCCTGTTGAATTAAATACGGCTCCAACACATCCTCAATAGTTTCCCGTTGTTCGCTTATAGCCGCGGCAAGATTATCAATACCCACCGGGCCGCCAGCAAACTTTTCTATAATAGCCAACATTAAGCAACGATCCATATGATCAAAACCAAGATGGTCTACATTTAGCATATTGAGCGCTTGGTCTGCTACGGCATCTGTAATCACACCATCGTGCTTCACTTCCGCATAGTCTCGAGTTCGGCGTAATAAACGGTTAGCTATGCGAGGGGTTCCACGAGACCTACGAGCCACCTCTTCTGCTCCAGCAGCTTCTAACGGAACTTCAGACAAATGAGCAGACCTAGCTACTATCGTGGTTAAATCTTTAACTGAATAATATTCTAATCGCTGAGTTATGCCGAAGCGATCTCGTAATGGTGAAGTTAAGGACCCAGCCCTAGTCGTCGCACCCACTAGAGTAAACGGTGGCAAATCTAATTTAATCGAACGCGCCGCCGGACCTTCGCCAATCATTATATCCAGCTGGTAATCTTCCATAGCCGGGTAGAGTATTTCTTCTACCACTGGGTTCAATCGATGTATTTCGTCAATAAACAAAACATCGCCAGCTTCAAGATTAGTTAATAGCGCGGCTAAATCTCCTGCCTTTTCTAACACTGGCCCAGAGGTGGTTTTTAAATCTCCACCCATTTCATTGGCAATAATATGCGCTAGGGTGGTTTTCCCCAAACCTGGCGGCCCAAAAATCAACGTGTGATCTAAAGCCTCGGAGCGGCCTTGGGCTGCTGCAATGTAAATAGACATTTGTTCTTGAACCACGGGCTGACCAATGTAGTCTGCTAATAACTTAGGCCTTAAGGCCCGCTCAAGGTGGTCTTCGCCTTGCTGACTTTCGACTTCTAATGGCGAGCCAAAACGATCTGCTTCTATCATGCTATTCCTACTATCAAATTCGTCATGGGGCTTAAATCATGCCCTTTAGTGCGGCGCGTATAAGGTCTTCGCTACGGCCATCTGGCAAGGCTTTTAGTGCCGCTCCTACAGACTTTGTGGCTTGCACAGGCTTATATCCTAAAGCTACTAAGGCGCTTTCTGCTTCCGATTGTGCGGTGGCGGCAAACATACCGGCCGCCTGACTTGCGTTAACATTAGATGTTCCAGACGCACTTTCCCAGCCAGCCAGCTTATCCCTCAACTCTAGCACTAAACGCTCTGCAGTTTTTTTACCAACTCCAGGGATTTTTACCAACGTGCCAGCGTCTTGATTCTGCACACAGTCGCTAAACGTTTGTGCATCCATACCCGATAAAATAGCCAAACCCAATTTGGGCCCCACACCGTTTACCTTTATTAGAATTCGAAATAATCGACGTTCTTCTGGCTGGGAGAATCCAAACAGTAACTGTGCATCTTCTCGCACTACAAGGTGAGTATGCAAAATCACCCCACAACCTTCCTCTGGCAACTGACAATAGCTGTTAAATGAGATATCAATTTCATAGGCAACACCTTGTACATCAACCACTACCTGACTGGGCTGCTTTTCTAACAAGGTACCACTGATACGTGCAATCATTACATAAATCCTTTCAATAGATTAGCGAATACGCCCACGACGGCTACCCTTAAGCTCACTTAATATAGCTTGATTACGTACTTGGGATGAACTTCGACTAGTCGCCAAACGCACAAGGCTAGCGTTGGTATTGGCATGACAAATAGCTATAGCCAGGGCGTCTGCCGCGTCTTCTTGGGGCAAGCCGGGCAACTGTAGTAATTTTGCTACCATTTGTTGAACTTGATTTTTCTCGGCAGCACCGTTACCAACAACCGCCTGCTTAACTTGACGTGCTGAATACTCTGCAACTGGCAATCCATGATTAACAGCCACTACCATGGCCACGCCTCGAGCTTGACCCAGCTTCAGCGCAGAGTCGGCATTGCGCGCCATAAACACGCGCTCTATAGCGAATTCTTGAGGCACATAGGTTTCAATAATTTCATCCACCCCACGGTAAATCTGCCCCAACCGACCGGCCAACTCATCACCAGAGATTTTTATGTGTCCACTGGCTACATAAATACGCTTTGCGCCCACTGCATTAATAATGCCGTAGCCGGTTTTGCGCGAACCTGGGTCGATACCTAAAATGAGAGCCATGGGATCATTTGCAGATGAGTTGATTGATAATGTAATACTAGCAAATACTGTACAAAATCACAGTAGTTTTTGCTACGCCCACAAAAAAGGCCCTACACTTTAATGTAGGGCCTTTTTATAACGGCTAGCTTATAACAGTCGTTTTTTAACTATCTATTACTCTGCAGTCACTTTTTCACGTAACTTAATGCTCAATTCACGCAATTGTTTGGTGGCAACCACTCCTGGAGCTTGAGTCATTGCACAGGCTGCACTTTGCGTTTTAGGGAAGGCAATCACTTCACGAATAGAGCTAGAGTTGGTCATTAACATGACTAAACGATCTAGACCAAATGCCAAACCGCCGTGTGGTGGGCAACCAAACTTTAACGCATCTAACAAGAAGCCAAACTTCTCTTGCTGCTCATCTGCATCAATATTCAATAATTCAAATACTTTGGTTTGCATGTCTTGTTGGTGAATACGAATAGAACCGCCACCCAACTCAGTCCCGTTAAGGACCATGTCATAAGCGCGAGACAGGCCAGTGAGAGGTGATGCCGCTAGCTCCTCTGGCGTACATGAAGGCGCTGTAAACGGGTGATGAATTGCAGTAATGCCACCGTCTGAAGTTGCTTCAAACATTGGAAAGTCTACCACCCATAAAGGTGCCCATTCACAAGTCATTAATTCTAAGTCTTCACCTAGCTTACAACGTAATGCGCCTAACGCTTCGTTAACCACTTTTTCGCTATCGGCGCCAAAGAAAATCAGGTCGCCGTCTTTGGCGTCAAAACGTTCAAGTAAAGCTGCACGTACGTCCATCGGTAAAAACTTAACAATGGGTGACTGCAAACCTTCTTCTAGGTCTGCCGCGTTGTTCACCTTAATGTAAGCTAGACCACGAGCGCCGTAAATGCTTACAAACTTGGTGTAAATATCAATTTGCTTACGGGTTAAGCTTGCGCCGTTAGGCACTTTAAGGCCAGCTACACGACCGTTCGCGTCATTTGCTGGGCCTGAGAACACTTTAAAGTCTACATCTGTCATCAAATCACTAACGGTAACCAACTTTAGTGGAATGCGTAGGTCTGGTTTGTCACTGCCATACACTTCCATGGCTTCGCTGTAGGGCATGCTTGGGAAAGCCCCCAAATCAACATTGATCTGACTCTTAAATAGCTCAACGACCATTTGCTCAGTTAATGCCATGATCTGATTTTCATCCATAAAGGATGTCTCAATATCAATTTGCGTAAATTCTGGCTGTCGGTCAGCACGCAAGTCTTCATCACGGAAGCATTTTGCAATCTGATAATAGCGATCCATACCGGCCACCATTAACAATTGCTTAAACAATTGTGGTGATTGTGGCAATGCAAAGAAGTGTCCTTCGTGGGTGCGGCTTGGCACCAAATAGTCTCGTGCACCTTCTGGTGTAGCGCGAGTCAGAATAGGAGTTTCAATATCTAGGAAACCATTTTGATCTAAAAAGTTACGAATAAATGTGCTGATTTTAGAACGTAATTTAAGCTTAGCAGCCATTTCTGGACGTCGTAAATCAACGTAGCGATACTTTAAACGTACGTCTTCGCCTACAGATTGATGTTCGTCTAGTTGGAAAGGAGGCGTTTCAGACTTATTAAGGATCTCAAGCTCTTGCCCAAGCACTTCTACTGCACCTGTAGGCATGTCTGGGTTTTCTGTGCCAGCAGGGCGTGCACGTACTAGGCCATTCACTTTTACAACAAACTCATTACGACAAGAGTCTGCCAAGGCAAAACTGTCGACACGATCTGGGTCAAACACAACTTGCACAATGCCTTCACGGTCACGCAAGTCTAAGAATATAACACCACCGTGGTCACGGCGACGATGAACCCAGCCGCAAAGGGTAATTTGTTGGTCAACATCGCTGGCTGTTAGTTCGCCGCAATAATGGCTTCGCATAGTCGTACTTCCTGAATCAAAATGAGTATAAATAGGTTTATTTGGTGGCGCTACTTGCACTTGAGCTTTTGGCGTCACCGGCTAAATTCTTTTTGGCACCGGTTTTAAAATCCGTCTCATACCAGCCTTTGCCCTTGAGCCTAAAGCCAGCTGCAGAAATTTGTTTACGATACTGGTCTTTGCCACATTCTGGGCAATCCGTTAACGGCGCATCACTTAACTTTTGTAATACATCTTTACCAAATCCACAGGCTTGGCAAAGGTATTCATAGATAGGCATAGTCTACTCCAGCCACACGTCTCAAAACCCGCAATTATATACTATTACGGGGCGACAACGGGAGTAGAAAAAGTGCTTTATTGGCCATCCACAACAACAATTGTACTTTTATTACCAATAAAGCACCCGTAGGCATTTATCCCTGGGGCTGAGCAACATACAATAGCGACTTATTTATTTTTAGCTTGATCGGATTTACAGCCCCATGCGCGCCAGCCAATTTTTAATTGCCACCCAAAAAGAAACCCCAGCAGATGCAGAAGTCATCAGTCACCAATTGATGCTACGTGCCGGCCTAGTCCGCCGTTTAGCATCTGGTCTTTATACTTGGTTGCCTATGGGTTTACGTTGCATTCGTAAAGTAGAGCGTATTGTACGGGAAGAGTTAGACGCAGCAGGTGCTCAAGAGTTGTTGATGCCAGCTATTCAGCCCGCAGAGCTATGGCAGGAATCTGGGCGTTGGCAGCAATATGGCCCAGAACTATTACGCTTACAAGATCGCCACCAGCGAGACTTCTGCGTAGGGCCAACCCACGAAGAAGTCATCACCGATATGGTCCGCAAGGAAGTGCGTAGCTATAAAAGTTTACCGATGAATTTTTACCAAATTCAAACTAAATTCCGTGATGAGCGACGCCCACGTTTTGGAGTGATGCGGTCCCGTGAATTTATCATGAAAGACGCCTACTCGTTTCACTTAGGCCAAGAATCGTTACAGCAAACCTATGATGCAATGCACACTGCTTACACCAACATTTTTACCCGCTTGGGTTTGGATTTTCGTGCCGTGCGTGCCGATTCTGGCAGTATTGGTGGCGACGCCTCACAAGAGTTCCACGTTCTTGCCCAATCTGGCGAAGATGACATTGCCTTTAGCAGCAGCCCTAACAGTAGCTTTGCCGCCAACGTAGAAACCGCCGAGGCCTTATTGCCTACGATGCAACGTCCTGCACCTAGCAAAGCCATGGAAAAGGTACATACACCAAACCAAAAAACCATCGATACCGTGTGTGAATTTTTAGGCCTAGCTAAAACTGAAAGTCTTAAGACCCTTGTTGTACTTGGCACCGCAGACGATAACGGACACCAACCTTTGGTGGCTCTGGTATTACGTGGCGATCACAACATGAACGAGATCAAAGCAGAAAAGCATGCTTTAATCGCTGAACCACTGACCATGGCTCCTGAACAACGCATTATTGATGAACTCGGCACCACTCCAGGTTCAATTGGCCCCGTGGGTTTAGGTGTGAGCATTATTGCCGACCGGGCGACCACTGTAATGTCTGACTTTACTGCTGGCGCTAACGACCCAGGTTATCACCATACTAACCTTAACTGGGAACGCGATTGTAACTACACAGACGTGGCAGACCTACGTAACGTGGTTGAAGGCGACCCAAGCCCATGTGGCGAAGGTAACATTGAAATTAAGCGCGGCATTGAAGTGGGCCATATTTTCCAACTAGGTGATAAGTATTCCCGCGCTATGAACGCCACTGTGCTGAACGAAAACGGCAAAACTCAATTTATGGAAATGGGTTGCTATGGTATTGGCATAACCCGCGTAGTTGCAGCCTGTATTGAGCAAAACTACGATGACAATGGCATCATGTGGCCACTGGCTTTGGCGCCCTTTGAAGTGGCTCTTATCCCGTTAAACTACGACAAATCGGAAGCCGTGCGCTTAGCCACAGATCAACTTTATGCCGAACTTAAGTCTGCAGGCATTGACGTTATCATGGACGACCGTGCATTACGTCCTGGCGCTAAATTTGCCGACGCCGAGTTAATGGGCCTCCCCCATCGCGTAGTGATTGGCGACCGAGGCTTAGACGCCGGCATGCTGGAATACCGAGACCGCCGAGCAGAGGCTAACGAAGACATGCCCCTTACCGGCGCGCTAGACTTCATTAACACTAAGCTAGGTCGTTGATTGTGAGCGTTGTTTTGTACCATAATCCACGCTGCTCTAAATCTAGGGCAACCTTGGCTCTGCTAGAAGACCAAGGCGTGACGCCTACAATACGCCTGTATTTGGACACCCCTCCAAGTGCTGATGAACTCGAACAGCTGTTGACGATGTTAGGCATGGCAGATGCGCGTAGTTTAATGCGCAAAGGTGAAGACGCCTACAAAACAGAACGGCTTGCTGACTCAACCTTATCTCAAGCTGAGCTAATTGCAGCCATGTCCAACCACCCCAAATTAATCGAAAGGCCTATCGCCATTCACCAAGGTCAAGCACGTATTGGCCGCCCACCTGAATCCGTTTTGGAGATTTTATAATGTCGTACCAACAAAAGCGCAAATACTCCCGTGCCCTGAGCGTAGGTGCTTATATTGCCCTCTTGGCCTACCTTATCATTAGCACATTAACGCATCCCTATGCTGACATTAGCAGCATTGTGATCATTGGTATTAAGTGTTTCCCACTATTGGGTTTTGCCCTAGCCATGTATAAGCAACACTTACGCCAATTGGCTTGGATGTGTTTTGTATTGCTGATTTATTTCACTATCGAAGTGATGTATGTTCCAGTGAATGGTGCTTTAGGTGCATTTATCATCACCCTCCTTTACACCAGCACTATGCTCCACATCAGGTGGCATAACCGCGCTGGAGAAGAAGCCAGCACCTCATAAACAACGCCTGAGCACATCGTGCCCAGACTCAAATTAGTTAAGCTATACTATGACGTATGACCTATAGCCAACTGATCAAACTAGCGACTTGGGCTTCGGTAATCGTGGCCCTAGTCCTGATTGCCATCAAAGCGTGGGCTTGGGATCAAACCCAAAGCGTGAGCCTGCTTGCCTCCTTAATTGATTCAATCATGGATAGCGCAGCCGCATTGATAAACTTCTTTGCTGTACGTTATGCCATGGCGCCGGCCGATGAAGAACATCGTTTTGGCCACGGCAAAGCAGAAGCTCTGGCGGGACTAGCTCAAGCAATACTGATTTTAAGTTCCGTTGGATTACTACTATCACAAACCTTAGGGCGATTACTGGACCCCGTGGCCATAGAAAATGGCCCACTAGGGATCAGCGTGATGGCCGCAAGCATGCTATTAACCGCTGTTTTAGTTGTGCTGCAAAGACAGGTTGTTAAACGCACGCAATCAACAGCGATAGAAGCAGACTCACTCCACTACGCATCAGATTTACTCATGAACTTTGGTGTCATCGTTGCACTGCTATTAGCTGGCTACGGCTTCTATGGTGCCGACCCATACCTAGCAATAGCCATTGGCGCTTACGTTGCATATAGTGCGTGGGGCATTGCCACTAAGGCTTTTCATCTTTTACTTGATCATGAGTTGGATGAAGGCCAACGGCAAAGGATTACTCAACTAGCTTTAACCCAACCGCAGGTTCTGGGCATGCATGATTTACGTAGTCGCCAATCGGGTCATATGCAGTTTATACAATTGCACTTAGAGCTTAAAGACGACATGTTGTTAATGCAGGCACACGCTATAGCGGATGCTGTAGAACGGCGTATTCTGGAAGCGTTCCCACACGCCGACATCATCATCCACCTAGACCCTGTGAGTGTTGCCAACCAAGAAATTCATGCAAAAAAAGGCCGCTTTTCTACCCAAAGTGAGTAACAAGCGGCCCTATTGACTAACTTAGCGTGGTAATGATTAAGCGTGGCGACGCGTGCGCTGGCGCTTTTGTTGACGCTCAAAGCTTTCTTGCTCTTTAGGCAAGCGACGCTTTACCTTCTTAGGTCGCATGTCTACAAACTGAGACAAGGCATTGATTTCTGGTTGTGGCATTTCCATCCACATACCTGCACGTAGTTGAGGTGGCAAGAACACGTTACCATAACGCACTCGTTTTAGACGGTTAACACGCAAGCCCTGAGACTCCCACAAACGACGCACCTCACGGTTACGGCCTTCCATGATAACCACATGGTACCAGCGGTTAATACCTTCGCCACCAAACTCTTGAATGTCGTTAAAACGAGCCATGCCGTCGTCTAACAACACACCTTGGTGCATAGCTGTAATCTGTTCCATGGTTACATGGCCCATCACACGTACAGCGTATTCGCGCTCTATGGTGGTGGATGGATGCATTAACGCATTAGCCAATTCGCCATCCGTAGTAAACAACAATAAACCCGCAGTGTTGATATCTAAACGGCCCACGGCAATCCAGCGTTCGCCTTTTAAGCGTGGCAATTTATCAAACACGGTAGAACGATTTTCAGGATCTGAACGGGTAACGATTTCGCCTTCAGGCTTATTATAAATAAGCACCCGGCGTTCTACGTTGGTGGGTGACACTATGTCTACCTGTCGACCATCAACGGAGATATGATCACGCCAAGTAACTCGGTCGCCCAGTTGCGCTTTTTCTTTGTTAATAGTCACTCGTCCAGCGGCGATCCAACGCTCCATTTCACGGCGTGAACCAACACCCGCACGGGCCAGTACTTTTTGAAGTTTTTCGTCGCTAGGTTTTTGATCAGCGAGTTCTAGAGATTCCTCAAGAGGAATGTTTTGATCTGTCATGATAGTCCCATCAATACAGTTAATATGAAGGGCTATTATATCTCAAAGCTAGCGGTCAGTCACGACCTCTATTTCTTGCTGCTGAGGCTGTTTTAGCTTAGCTGGCGCCATGGTCGCTTCGTCCCAAGCCTCCAGATCATCTAGGGCCGGCAACTCGCTTAGTTGACGTAAATTGAAATGATCCAAAAACGCCTTAGTAGTGGCGAAAAGCTCTGGCCGCCCAGGCACTTCTTTATGGCCGACGCTACGAATCCAGCTACGCTCAATCATCGTATGGATAATGGAGGTGCTGACTGCCACTCCACGAATGGCTTCTATTTCACCACGGGTAATGGGTTGCTGGTAGGCAATAATCGATAACGTTTCTATCAGTGCACGGGAATATTTTTGTGGTTTCTCCTGCCAAAGTCTGGATACCCACAAGGCATAGTCCTGCCGCACTTGAAACCTAAAGCCAGAGGCCACTTCTAGCAATTGATAACCTCGCCCTGCATAACTTGCCTGGAGATCCCTCAGGGTTTGCCTAATGCGCTTGCTGTCCACTCCATCATGTTCATCAAACACTTGAGTTAAACGCTCTACAGACAAAGGTTGGTCGGCTGCAAGCAGCACAGCCTCTAATACAGGGGAGAGATCTTTGATCATAGTTCAAGTTCCTGATTGGGAGACACGTTGCTACCGCCCAAGCTAACATGGATAGGCCCATATTCTTGTGTTTGTACCAACTTAATAAGTCGCTCCTTAACTAACTCCATTATTGCCAAAAAGGTGACTACTACACCCATTCTACCTTCAGACAAATTAAATGCTGAACTAAAGGTCAAAAAATGCTGATCTTGTAATAAAGCCATTAAACTAGACATGCGCTCTCTAGTAGACAGCCGTTCCCTAGAAATGGTGTGGTGTTCATACATATCACAACGTTTTAACACCTCCCGATAAGCCAGTAACAGTTCCGCCATATCCACTTCAGGTTGAGGCCGTACCAACTTAACGCTGGGCATTTCTACTTTAGTAACAAAACTATCCCTTTCCATACGTGGCATTTGGCCAATAGATTCAGAGACATTTTTAAAACGTTCATATTCCTGCAGTTGTCTAATCAACCTTATTCTAGGATCTTCTTCTTCATCGTCCAGCACCTGCGTACGGGGCAACAAACTGCGGCTCTTAATTTCTGCAAGGGTGGCCGCCATCACCAGATACTCGCCTGCTAATTCAAACTGATGGGCATCCATTAATTCAATGTAGGCAATATATTGGTGCGTGATATTAGCAACATTAATGTTAATTATATCTAAATTATGGCGTCTAATTAAATACAACAATAGGTCCAAGGGACCTTCGAATGTTGTTTCCAAAATAACCTGTAATGCGTCAGGAGGAATATAAAGATCAGATGGGATATCATATTCTTTACCTTCAACCAAGACGTCCATTTTAAAACAACTCCCACACGGGACGGCAGGCCTTGGGTAATTTGGGGTATTTTCCCAAAGTGACCCACTGATATTCAGGGTTATGAAAATCACTACCTACGGAAGCGTGAAAATTAAATTCTTCACACAGAGCAGCCATTTCTTCGGCCACGCCTGGCACTTGGTTGCCGGCACACACTTCAATCGCCTGCCCGTCTGCGTCTGCAAAATCGGCCATCAATCGTCTACGCTTAGTGCGGGTCATCTTGTAACGGCTAGGGTGGGCAATAACGGCAATACCGCCAGCATCATGAATCCACTCCACCACTTGCTCTACATCTGGCCAAACACTAGACACATCCCCCACCTTACCTGCGCCTAAATATTTAGAAAAGGCTTGCCCTACGTTGGCGACCAAACCTTGCTGAACCATATATTTGGCAATGTGAGGCCTGCCTATTTGACTATCATCTGCGACTTCCAAGGAGCCCTGAGTCACATCGGGAAAGCCACACTTTTTAAGTTTATGAGCGATAGTTTCTAAGCGTTTAAAACGTATTCCGGTTTGTTGTGCCACGCCTTTAGTAATTGAGTCTGCATGAGTATCTATATTTAAACCTACAATATGCACACCCATATTATTCCACTGGCTTGAAAACTCAATGCCTTTAATAATACTAATACGTTCATCATAAGCCGCTGTATTTTGTTGTTCTAGCTGATGATGGGCCCTCACCGTGTCGTGGTCAGTGATGGCTAAATGAGTGACGCCTTTTTCAATGGCTAGGTCTATTAACTGAGGGGCCGTTAAACTTCCGTCGGAACAAAGCGTATGACTGTGTAAATCGTATTTATTCATTGTGTATAATAATATAAATTAATTTTAAAATAGGCTATTATTAAAACAGGCAAGAGACTGCCTTTATAATAATTACAATGTCTTAATTAAACGCAACACACAAACTGACTATTAATAAGCTAACCAGTGGAAATTTAATATGACTAATTTTGCAGACATCATCCGCAATAAAAACCGATTTCGAGCCGCGTGTAAAGACCTTAATGTCGAACAAATGCAAACAATGGCCGACAACTTATCTGAGTTTATCGAAAAAAGAGCCGAAGAAGAAGCTGCATTAGCTGCTAAATTCGCTCAAAAAGACGCTGAAAAACAAGCCATACTTGCAGCCATGTCGGAAGCAGGTTTTACGCCAGCAGACTTTGTTACCGAAGAAACACCTAAAGCCAAAAAAGCGCGCAAGCCTGTAGCAGCTCAATATCGCATAAAAGATGATCAAGGCACGAGCCATGAGTGGTCAGGTCGAGGACGCACACCTAAAGTATTTGAACACTACTTTAACAACGGTGGCACTAAAGATAGCTGCCGTATCTAGTTGGCCGTGTTAAATATATGATTTAGCAGCCCCTCAGTCGAAACATCAAAATGGGCATCTTGTGCCGCTCCATTTTGATGCTGACGCTGCTGAATCGCTTTAAGCGTAGTCTTGGCAATCTGCTTACCGAGTTCCACGCCCCACTGATCAAACGGATTAATGTCCCACACAACAGCCTGTACAAATACTTTATGCTCATACAGAGCAATCAGCTTACCTAGACTAAACGGCGTTAGTTCGTCTAACATTAATGTACTCGAGGCGTGATTCCCCGGATACAAACGATCCGCAGAAGCCTCCATACTCTCTTCCCATGTCAGAACATCGTCGCCTAACATCAACACCCTAGACTGGGCTACGCAGTTAGCCAAATTCAACGACTGTTGGAAATCGAGCTGAGAACGCGTGGCTTTAGTATAGCTGGCTGCTGCTGTGCGCTTAACAGGCACAATGAAGTCCGCATAAAAAGCCGGTGTACCTTGATGAAGCAACTGAAAGAACGCATGCTGTGCATTAGCACCAACGTCACCCCATATGACAGGGCTAGTATCAAAATCGACTTTTTCACCACTATTAGTCACCGACTTACCGTTACTTTCCATCTCTAACTGACTAAGGTAATTGGGTAGCAGCTTTAACCGCCCGTCATAGGGTAGTACAGCCTGAGCTTTTAGCCCTAGAAAGTTGATATTCCATATACCTGTTAAAGCCAATAAAACAGGCAGATTTTTTTCGCTTGGAGCGTGCATGAAGTGATGATCCATCGCTTCTGCACCCGCTAGTAGTTGTTTAAAGTGCGCCATGCCTAATTTAATGGCGATGGGAAGACCGATACCACTCCATAGGGAGTAGCGCCCACCTACCCAATCCCACAAAGCAATTTGATTGTCTACGGGAATTCCCCAACCTAACATTCGCTCAGAAAATGAACTACAGCCAATAAGATGATGCTCACCGATCAGCTTATCGCTGGTGATTTTTTTACGTAACCAGGCTCGTGCAGTTTCTGCGTTGGCCAAAGTATCAATAGTGGTGAAGGTTTTAGAGGCAATGATAAAAAGCGTTGAGCCTTGGTCTAAGTGTTGGAGCAACTCTGCCAATTGGCTACCGTCCATGGATGAGACGAATAACACCTTTAAAGGAAATTTGGTTTCTTCCGCAAACTCGTCCAACGCATGACATACCATATGTGGACCAATATCAGACCCACCCACACCAATATTAACGACCGTAGTAATCGGCTGACCATCATACCCAAGCCACTGACCTTGGTGGATTTTATCAACGATTCTTTCCATGGCCTGTAAATTATCAGCGACGAGTTTAGCAACCGATTCGCCATCTACCCTTGGTCCTGCGCCATCATTAACATTAGATGCTCGTAACGCAGTGTGGAGCGCGGGCCTAAGTTCAGACTGATTAACCTGACCTCCGTTATATAGCGCATCCTTGGCCGCGGACAAATCTTGCTGATTTGCTAGATCTATTAATAAATCGATGGTCTTTGACGTGAGGCGTTGTTTGGAAATATCCAACAACACATCTTCCGATGCAAAAGACAAGTTTTCAAAACGTTGATCGCCATCTTGACTAAATATCTGTTTGAGAGAACTAGGCAAAATATCGCCTTTTAAGTGGGCCTCAAGTGCCTGCCACGCTTCAGTATTTTTAATCGTCATAAAGGTTAGTTCCGTTAACTTTTTATTGCTCGCATTTTAGCCAACACTTCATCTTCAGTTAAAACCACAACGCCAAGGGACTCTGCCTTGGCTAACTTAGAACCGGCTTTTGCACCGGCAACTAAAAAGTCTGTGTTTTTAGAGACGCTTGCAGCAACCTTAGCACCTAGTTCCTGTAACGCTTGTTTTAATTCGTCTCGGCCCTGAGTTTCCATGGTTCCGGTCACCACAAATACTAAACCACTCAAGGGTAATTCTTGTTGTAGCTGCTGAACCTTTTCTGGCGAAAACTCTGGCCAATTCACACCCGCTTCAACTAACGCATCAATCACAGTGACATTATGAGTCTCGGAAAAAAATCTGACGATCCGATTAGCGACGATAGGCCCTACATCGTCAACTAATTGCAAGTCATCTTCGCTGGCCTGCATTACACCACCTAACTGCCCATAATGTAACGCTAGGCTGAGGGCCGTAGCTTCACCCACTTCACGAATGCCTAAACTAAACAATAATTTAGCCAAACTTGTCGACTTGCTCCGCTCTATTGCTGTCATTAAATTAGTGGCTGACTTGCTGCCCATTCTGTCCATAGACACAAGCGTGGCATAATCTAGGGTAAATAGATCCGCCACATGTTTCACAACCCCTGTAGCGACTAAAGCTTGTACTTGTTTTTCGCCTAAACCATCAATGTCCATCGCTTTGCGGGACACAAAATGCTTTATTGCTTGAATAATTTGAGCGCCGCAACTCAGGCCGCTTACACAGCGAAGGGCGGCCTCGCCTTCCTCTTGTATTACCGGACCGTCACACACAGGACATCCATGCGGACGAGCAATAGGCCGAGCCTCATCTACCCTACGCTCCACTACCACTTGCACGACCTTAGGGATAACGTCGCCAGCACGGCGAATAATGACTGTATCACCATAGTGTAAGTCTAGGCGTCTAATTTCATCCATATTATGAAGTGTGGCGTTACTTACTGTCACACCACCTACAAAAACTGGCTCTAAGCGAGCTACGGGGGTTACCGCACCACTACGACCCACTTGAAAATCCACATCTATTAAGCGGGTCATCTCTTCTTGGGCGGGAAATTTGTGAGCAATAGCCCAGCGTGGCGCACGGGCCACAAAACCTAATTCTTGCTGCAACGCAAAGGCATCTACTTTAAATACAATACCGTCAATTTCGTAGGCCAAGCTGCTACGCTTTTTAGATAACGCATGGTAATAATCCACACACGCATCTATACCCTGTACTCTCAACATTTCGGCATTGATTTTAAAGCCCCATTGCTGCAACTGTATCAGCACATCAAAATGGCTAGCAGGCAACGCCTCTGGATCACTCACCTGTCCTAAGCTATACACACACAGCTCTAGAGGCCGTGTTGCAGTAATCCTACTGTCTAGCTGACGCAGACTACCTGCTGCAGTATTACGTGGGTTAACATAGGTTTTGAGGCCTTTAGAGGCTAAAGATTCATTGAGGCTCTCAAAACCTTGGCTCGGCATATACACCTCACCGCGCACTTCTAGCAGACTGGGCCAGTCTTGACCCATTAACCTCAAGGGTACCGAGGTTAGGGTTCGTATATTTTGGGTAATGTCTTCACCACGACTGCCGTCACCACGAGTAGCAGCAGTGATGAGCATACCGTGCTCATAGGTCAAACTAACTGCGATACCATCGAGTTTTGGCTCACAGGTATAAACCACCTGTTGATCGACTTCCCGTTCCGACTGCTTATGCAAACGCAGCCTAACCTTCCGGTCAAAATCCAACAGCTGGTCATTGTTAAATGCATTATCAAGGGACAACATTGGCAACGCATGGGTGATTTGAGAAAAGCAGTCTAAAGGGCTATCACCAACACGCTGACTGGGAGAGTCTGGGGTAATCCAATTGGGGTTTTCAGCCTCAAGAGCTAGCAACCGCTGCATCAGACGGTCATATTCAGCATCGGGAACTGTAGGATCGTCTAGCACGTAATATTGGTGATTATATTGGCGTAACTGATCTTTTATTACATCAATATCGGCCAACGGGGCATTAAGCATAGAAGTGATCTAAGGCGGTAGGGTTAAAGCTGAGCGCGACGAGTCATGTGGCGACGTTCAAATTCGCGTACTTGTTGGCGACAATGTTCTATAGTTTGAGGACGCATCACACTACGTTGTTCATCTAACACTTCCCCACCCAAATTAGTCGCCAAACATTGGGCTGTTTCAAGCATATAATCAAACGCTTGCATACTATCTTGGGTTGTAGGAAGACCTAGGAAAAACACGACTCCGGGAGTATGAACATGGTCCATATTTAACAAGTCAAAGGTGCCAGGCTCCATCATATTAGCCATACTAAACTGTGCACTTCCGGTTTTTGGTCCGTCTTCGAAACGATGGAAAATATTCATATCCCCATGTTCTAAACCACAGGCTTCAACCAATTGACGTAACTGGGAACCATAGAAGCCTTGATCGTCATTGGAACTTACTAAAACACTAATAACTTGCTCGACTCCTGGTGTTTGATGGGTCTTTTGTTCCGTTTGAGCCTGAGCTAACTCATTAGCTTCTTTTTCTGCCGCACGCTTGCGGCTTAAAAGCTTTTTGCCAAAATTCATAGATGTGACTTTAGCCAATTTACTGGTTAAGGTTTCATCCTGACTATGTTGAGAAAGGTATTGCGCACCACTGACAGCCAAATCATCGCCATCAAAGTCCATACCATTGTCGCTAAACAATATATCGTCACTGGATTCAACTAGGTCATGTTTTACTTCATTAGACTGAACAGCTAGCGTTGACAAATCTTGGTCTGCAAATAAGTCATTTTGCACCATGGAATGAGACTCCACCATTTCGTGCACGGGCCGAGTTGGATCAAAGGTCAATGCACCAATTTGATCACTCATCTGGGTAAGGTCATGGATTTCGTCAGCCGTTAAGGTGACTGGAGTTGGATCAAGTGAAAACTCATTATCTGCCGTTACTTCGACTTCAGTATAAGTGTCAATTTCAGCAACAGTTAGAACTTCTTCCTGATCAACCGGTTCTGGAGTTTCGGCAACCAGGTTGATTGACTCAAGTTGCGCAATATTTTCTGCAACAACCTCAATGGCATGTGGGGTATCTAGGGTTTCTAGGGTTTCTAGGGTTTCTAGGGTTTCTAGGGTTTCTAGGGTTTCTACGACTTCTACCGACTCGACTAGAGCAACAATCTCCAAAGGCTCTAATAAGTCATCCAGTTCATCACTACAACCGATTTCATGGCCGCCATCTTCGATCAACACTAAGTTTGTATCGGCATCATCCGCTACAGCTATGCGTGCGCCGCCGTTTGGCAATTCACTGCCGTACTTTTCAATAGGGAGATCACAAAGGGTTTCGTCAATCTCAATTTTTAACGCAGCGTGGCTGGCCAACATTCGACGTACGCCGTCAATAACAATCGCTGTAACGCTAAAACCGCCGAATACTAAAAGCCAAGTTGTTAAGGTCATAATCACATCAATCTTGATAATTTATTCGTTGGCGCCAAGTGACACCTAAACTAATAGACCTAGACTATACATCCAAAATAATAGATATAAAACCTTTAGGCATTGTTTTTATAGACTTATTTAACAAATACCTCATTAAAAACGATAAAAGAACAAATTTTGTATATTTTATCCATCAACGGTTTCACACTGGCTCAGTCATACTGATTGCTTGCTCAACATCAACGGTTACAACTCGTGAAACACCGCTTTCTTGCATGGTCACGCCCAACAATTGCGTAGCCATTTCCATCGCAATTTTATTATGGCTTATGTAAATAAATTGGACTTGCGCAGACATCTCTTTTACTAATCTAGCATACCTCTCCACATTGGCATCATCTAGCGGTGCGTCAACCTCGTCGAGCATACAAAAGGGTGACGGGTTAAGCTGGAAAATGGAAAAGACCAAGGCAATTGCCGTCAACGCCTTTTCGCCTCCAGATAATAGGTGAATACTACTATTACGCTTACCCGGCGGCTGCGCCATTATAGTCACACCTGTAGCAAGCATATCGTCGCCAGTTAACTCCAACGACGCCCGACCACCGCCAAACACTTTAGGGAAAAGTGTT
>Ga0209035_10000287_pt1 | contig 19708 bp, 21 predicted proteins | sample MarorgKNORR_S2LV_6_FD_188220 | JGI IMG/M metagenome (GOLD analysis project Ga0209035, IMG submission 188220) | Marine microbial communities from the Southern Atlantic Ocean, analyzing organic carbon cycling - AAIW_A/KNORR_S2/LV (SPAdes) (version 2) | ecosystem: Environmental > Aquatic > Marine... | reverse complement strand
AGATGAACTTCTAATTAAGTACTTGGATTCAATCTCTTCAGCAGTACGATCTTGTGGATAGCGAACTCCCAACATCAAACTGATTGCAAATGCAATCAAAACAAAAAGTCCCGCAGAGAAGAAATATCGTATTGTTGTTTTCATCATAAAGTTCGATTAAATAAGTCTTGATCAGTACAAGCATAAACTTTATCTTAGTTTTAACTATTTAATAAATATAAATTATGAATAAAAAAAATGTAAGCACGATGCAGCCTTTTGAGTCGGGCGATATTTTTTTGGGGTGCACCGACTTAAATAATGCAGTGGATGACCATAAAGGCGATGGAAGGATTCTCCAGTACGACAAGAATCTCCAACCGAAAGGAGTTTTATATACAGAGGGAACTGGTCATCTGGTGATTGGTCTTACTTTTGATCCCCGAGGGGTATTATGGGGTTTTGACATGCATAATCATGCAATTGTTAGGGTTTCCCCCGATGGCAAGCAACTACCAAATCATAATTTTGGTGATCGAGCTTTTTCCAATGCCACTTTTGATTCACAAGGCAATATTTATCTGGGTGAAGCTTTAGTTGGCAATACTCCATATCCTGGAAGTTTTATGAGGCGTTTACCAGGATTGGACCTTTTAGGTTATGGTAATATCCATAAATTCAATTCTGACTTGGAATTAGTTAAGGTGTTTGATGTTGCTTATTCTCCAGAATTTCATCAGTTTAAGGGAATCACCCATACTGCTATGCATCCGAGTGAAAAATTTATTACTTATACTACTGAAATAGGTAAAAAAGTGATGCAGTACGATATTATCAATGACCAACAAATGGAGGATCTTGTGGTGCTTCCATCTTCGGATCTAAGCGATCAAGTTGTTGCTATTGCAGTTAATTATCTCCAAGATGGTCGATTGCTGCATTCCAGGGGCGAATATATTGAAATTCTTGATGAATCTGGTGAGGTCACACAAACGATCGATTTATCAGAGCATGGTTGGGGGATCGCACAATTGACCGCATCCAATGATGGAGAGCATTTTCTTACTGCAAACATTTTTACAGGCATGGCAATGAAAGTTAGGCTGGATGATGGTTCTGTTGTGGGCTTTATTGATACTGGGTTGAAGAAGCCAAAAAGAAGTTTAGCAGGGATTGCGGAATACTCTCATTCATGAACTAAAGCACATTGCTTTTGCTCTGATGGCCATCTGATTGTTCTTTATGAGATAAAAGACTAGCCTTTCTTTGTTCTTTATAGGCATAGATACTAAGAGCATAGAGTAAGGGCGTCATTATGAGCCATGGTATCTGACTTTGTAATCTGATCGTTCGGTCGTCGAAGTGAAATAATATGGGATTGAACCATGGTCCTGTTGGAGCCAAGGGAGCCCAAGATAATTGTTTTGTTGCAGAAAGTTGATCGTAATAAAGGAACATCTCAACAAAAATATTTTGACCTAAGCACCAGAACAATAAGATAAAAAAGGCTCTCCATTCCCAATTCTCAAAGATTGATAAGCATCGACCTGTGAACATCCAAGTCAGCCAAAGACCACCAATGCATATTGTTCCAGCATCCCCTAATGAATTCAGTAGCCAGTTGATATGTTTAGGTATAGCAAGATTAAGGGCATCGGATCTTCTTTCATCAACGGGGTCTCCTTCAAACCATCCGTAGGTAAACCATAGCTCCCATCCCAATGAGCATATTAGGAAGCATACAATGTAGATTTTGATCATCGAATTAGATAACACATCTTTTCTTTTCAGATAGATCAAGATAATAGGTAAAAGAGCACTAGTATAAACGATAAAGATAATTCTTATTTCTTCAAAACTCATCGTTAAAACCTTCAGTCATCTTCAATTTCTAAACTGTAATGATAGAATTCAGAATCTTGCTCATAACCAAGTGATTCATAAAGCGATTGACCAATCAAGTTGTCTTTGGCGGTTGATAGTTCCAATCGTTTAAAACCATTATCCTTAGCGTAGACCTTAGCCCGATCCATCAGCTTTCTTCCTATACTTAACCCTCTTTGATCTTTATCCACATATAGATCATAGAGAATCAATATAGGAATTCCACTGACTGAACAGAAAGAAGGATACAGCTGAACAAAGCCATTGAAGTTATTGGTACTTTTGCAGGAAAGAAAAACAATGGACTCTTGATTTATTATTCTTTGTTTTATAAATTCATAAGCAGACTCATAATTATCTTCTTGCTCATAAAATATTCTATAAAGGTTAAATAATCGAGCCAATTCATCCAGATGGGTTTCATTTGCTATAGTAATATCTCGCATGCTTAAGTTTAACCACCACCCGATAAATATTGGATTTCTTTGACAACACTTTCACTGACTAATAAAGGAGCTTCTTCTTGTACATAATGACCAACTTTTTCAATGAGTATTAGTTTACTGTCTCTTATATTTTGATTGAGAGCGATGGCTTCTTCAAGACTCTTGGTTCGATCTTCTTGACCAAAAACAATCAATGTAGGCACATCAATTTCAGGCAATAATTCTTTTTCATTAGCCACATAGAATTTACTCATCATGCTGGTAGTTCCCTCCATGTATCCCTCTGTTTTAGCACCCAACATAATATTATCAATAACTTCATCTGTAACAATTGTAGGGTCAATAAAGGAGTTTTTTAAAAACTGAACCCTAAAGTCTCTATCTGAGAATTGTTTAGCTGAAACCCGGGCAAATGGAAAGATTAGATTAAGGTAGCGTGTAAATTCTGGAACACCCGTTGTAATAATTCCTGGGTTGAATAACACCATCCCCGTTGTTTTTTTATTATTCAGCGCCACATGAACAGCAATGGCTCCTCCTAAGGAATGCCCACCTATTATGAATTCGTCAAGATCTAGGGCTGCAGCAAATAAACTGATCGTTCTTGCTTGATTTTTGTTGCTGTAATCGTAATGTTTTGGTTTTTCTGATAGCCCAAATCCAATCAGATCAAGAACTATCACTCGATAATGTCGCTCTAACTCCGGGATTACTTTTCTCCAAGTATTGATGGAGTTACCAAAGCCATGAATCAAGATTATGTTTGGATTTTCATTCCCTCCAGAAATTCGATAACGTATTTTTCTCTCTTCTATTGATATGAATTTATCATTATCTGATGCCAGCTTCTTTATGGGGATCTCTTCATAGGGCAAATAGGCATAAACTATCAATGAGATATAGGCAATACCAAATAGTATTAGAAAACTGAACCATATATTTTTGACAATTTTAATCAAAGGTTTCTCATTTATTCATTTTAGTATCATTAAAAAATCTATTTTTCTTCTTATCACGAATAGTTAGGTGAAGTAGGTAGTTTAAGAGTTGTTCTCCCCTAAGGCAATTATAAAGAAACTACCTACTTCTCAGAAGCCAGTTAAAAATTCACTAAAAAATTATAGAGTAAATGTGCTTGAGGGCCTTATTTCAGGGGCTGTCAGAATTAATTCTTGAGAAGAAACAACCACACCACCAGGCTGTTCAAGTGTGATAGCAAAGCCTTTTGCATTGAGTATAGGTAATTTAGGATTGATGGGTATGATGATGTCTTGATCAGTAACATTAACATTGAACACTCCACCGTCTACTGGTTGTTTATACTTGAGTGGATCTATAATCCAAATTTGATATTGATTTTTTGATGGATCATTAACAGGCATACCAGATATTTTAATAAAACCTTTTTGACTTTTATTACTCCAGACAATATCGCCTTTAGTCATAGCAAAATCTGATTTTTTTGAGTACCACGGGTATTCAACTAGGTCGTTGGATGTTGATTGTAGAAGAACCCTTTCAAGAGGCAAGTATCTGAAATCACTATTATAATTTTTGAATTCAATCATTGAGAAGGATATTCCCATGACAAGCAATGCTGTTATCGCCCAAGCATAGGTGGGTTGATCAAACAAGGATCTCATAAATGCATTAATCTTTAATCTATAAAGGGAAAGTGAATCAATTCGTTTATGGGAATTTAAAATTTTACTTTTGAGTTCACTAGGCAGTAAAGCATGACTACTATTATCATCCAGGTGATAGCTCATATGAGCAAGAGATGCTATTTCATCAAATTCATAGTTTTTGTATTCTGGATATTCCTTGATGAGTCTTTGAAGTTCACTATTTTCTTTATCAGAGATAGCGTCAGTAGACTGCATAACCAGTAGATCCAATAATAATTCTTCATCCGAACTACACATTATTAATGCTCACAATTGTATGTTGATCTTGATTAAATATCTCTCTCAACTTAATCAAATTTCTTCTAAGTTTAGTTTTCACGGTACCAAGTGGAATATTCATGAGTTTAGAAATCTCAGAATGACTGTAACCTTGATATATAGACAACGAGAGCAGTTCTTTATCTTCTTCTGCAAATTGATTGATTGCTTCAGATATAATTTTAACGTCTGTAGATTGATCAAGTATAGATTTTGTTTGAAGGGCATCATCATCAAAGCAATTATCTATTGGTTCCAATTTTTTATGACGATATATTTTTCTTACATGGTCTATTAGACGCCTTCTTGCGATCATAGAAACAAATGTAATTTCAGAGGCCTTATTGGGATCAAATCTTCCTGCTGATTTCCAAATAGCGATGAAAACTTCTTGTACAGCGTCTTCAGCTTCAGTTTGATTAGAGAGGTATCGTCTGGCAATTGACCAAATGAGGTTGCCATATTGATCCACTAATTTTTCAAAAGCACCCACTTCTTCTTTAGCCAAAGAAAAAAGAATGGAATCCTCTATCTTCTGTGTCTTTATACTTCCAGTCATTGATTTACTTAAGTAGTTTGATTGATTTATAGCTAGTGATGCCAATTAATGAATACCTGAATTTACTGTTACTACTAAACTTTCGCTTAGAATGTATAAGTAGATTCAAATATTGCCTTAATTCAAGGCGCTATCCAGTCACCCGCAAACATGCAGCCAAACTCCACATCTTCTTGTGCTGATTCACCTTCATAATAGACTTCTTCCCATCCTCCTCTTTCGCAAGATCCAATGGATGTTTCTCTCGAGCAATCTCCTGCTGCATAAACTGGTTCTAGTATGGTAACCATACCATCTCCTTCTTCAGCATAGTGATAGCAAGCTTCTTCTGACATATTTGTTCTACAGGCTTTATAAGGATCTCCAGCAAAAGGATTTTCCGCTGTATAAGTACAAGAACCGGTGCCACTGGGTTTATTGCTTTCACCATCATGATGATTGCTCGCCATAATGCTTGAACCACCAAATATAAGAACAACTAGTAATATAGTTTTAATTTTTAAAAAATCTTTCATTAGATTAATTCTCCATTATCTAAAAATTCATTGTATGTTGTAATTTAGATATGAACAAGAATCTATTATTTATATTCCTCAAATTTATTTAGAATGTATTTATATATAAAGGAGAAAATGATGAAGGATGAATATGTTTTGAAAGTATTGAAAATCTCATTGGTCTTTTGCTTAATTTCTTTTGGAAATTATCCAGTGCTAGCAAATGGGCATCAAACTAAAAGCTTGGAATTGGATAAACCAACTGTTTTAGTTACTGGATCCAATCGAGGGATTGGCTTTGCTTTAGTGAAAAACTATGCTGCCAATGGTTGGAATGTTATTGCAACTTGCAGAAGTCCAGGTAAAGCAGAAGATCTCAATCAGTTAAGTAAGCAATACAGTAGTATTTTTATCGAAGAAATGGATGTCACTGATATTTCTGAAATTCAGTATTTAGCTAAAAAATATAAGAATCAGCCGATTGATATTCTTATAAATAATGCTGGCATATTGGGCAATATCGAAAATCAATCTTTCGGAAACTTGGATCCAGATCTGTTTGAAAAAGTGATGGCTGTTAATGCATTGGGACCACTGAAAGTAGCTGAAGCATTTGCAGATAGTGTCGCCTTAAGTAAACAGAAAAAAATTGTCTCCATGACCAGTGGTTTGGGATCTATGCAGATTACCTTAAACTCAGAGGCCTTCTATTATTACAGGATGAGCAAAGCAGCTTTAAATATGGGAGTACTGGCAATGAATGTCAGCTTAAAACCAAAAGGAGTCATTTCGGCTTTAATTGCCCCAGGTATGGTGGAGACACAATTATTAAGAGATTCAGGCTATCCTAGAGAAGGTATTACAACTGACGAGAGCGCTGCCGGTTTGGTTAAAGTTATCAATGAAATTAGTAACGAAACTATTAAAAAAAATAGAGGTAAATCAACTAATTACAATGGTATGGTCATACCTTGGTAAGAGATTAGTTTAGATGTTTATTTATCCAGAAATCAACCCAATTGCAATTCAGATCGGGCCTTTATCCATCGCATGGTATGGGTTGATGTATTTAATGGGTTTTATTGCTGCCTTTGCATTAGCAAAAATGAGAGTCAAACAAGAATGGTCACCCATCCAAGACAATCAAATTGATGATCTGATATTTTTTTCGGTTCTAGGAGTTATTATAGGTGGAAGATCTGGTTATATGATCTTCTATGCTACCAATGCATTCATAGAAGACCCTTTAGATTGGTTTATTCAATTCCCACAATTATGGAGTGGTGGCATGTCATTTCATGGAGGCTTGATAGGTGTTTTAATTGCGGTTTTTTTATTTTCAAAAAAAATAAAACAACCGTTTGTAGAGGTCATTGATTTTGTTGCTCCTCTGGTACCTATTGGTCTTGGGTTGGGAAGAATTGGTAATTTTATCAATGGCGAATTATGGGGAAAAACAACAGATTCCCAATGGGGATTCTTGGTTAATGGTGTTGTTAGACATCCCACTCAACTCTATGAAGCATTTTTAGAGGGCTTGGTCTTGTTTATAATTCTCTGGGTTTTTACTGTCCGTAAAAGAGATTCTGGTTTTCCAGCAGCATTGTTTTTAATTTGTTACGGTCTTTTTAGATTTTTGATTGAATATTTTAGATTGCCAGATGATCACATAGGTTATCTTGCCTGGGAATGGTTGACGGTGGGACAGATTTTATCTATCCCGATGTTGGTGATTGGTTTTTACATCATTTTTAGTTCAAAAATTAGGAAAAATACTTAACTAAATTTGTATAATTAAGTATCTAAAATAAATTTCGCTTAAAGGGGAATTAACATTGCATCAATACCTAGATTTACTCCAAAGTATTCTCGATAAAGGAGAGGTGAAAGAAGATAGAACGGGTACAGGCACTCGAAGTTTCTTTGGACATCAAATGCGATTTAATCTTAGCGATGGCTTTCCCATTCTTACAACAAAGAAAATATTTTTTAAAGGCGTGGTTTACGAACTTCTATGGTTCTTAGATGGCGCGACTAATAATACTGTTTTAAAAGATGCGGGAGTGCATATTTGGGATGAATGGGAGACTGAGTCGGGTGATTTAGGACCGATTTATGGCCATCAATGGAGGTCTTGGCCCAGCTCTAGTAATGGTGGAGTGATAGATCAAATTGAAAAGATCATTAGTCAAATCAATAACAACCCCTCTTCAAGAAGAATTATTGTCAGTGCTTGGAATGTTGCAGATCTACCGGATGAAAGTATATCCCCTCAAGAGAATGTTAAGAAACAAAAAATGGCTTTAGCGCCTTGTCATGCATTGTTTCAGTTTTTTGTTTCACAAGGTAAGTTGTCTTGCCAATTGTATCAGAGGAGTTGCGATACTTTTTTAGGCCTTGGATTTAACATTGCTTCCTATAGTTTATTGACTCATATGATTGCCCAACAATGTGATTTAGAAGTTGGTGATTTTGTTTGGACCGGTGGGGATGTTCACTTATATCTCAATCATCTAGATCAAGCCAATGAGCAACTTACAAGAGAGCCTTATGCACTGCCAAAATTGAGTATAAAGAGAAAACCTAACTCAATATTCGATTATACTTATGAAGACTTTGAGCTCCTTGATTATCAATCACATCCTCATATTTCTGCTCCTATTTCAATCTAGTTTCTAAGCTTTTATCGCAATTTCTGGATGCATAATATTTATAGCTATTAAGTCTCCTCCCCAGACACAGCCTCCATCCAAACACACTATATTCTGATCATGATAGTAATTCAGTGCAGACCAATGTCCAAAAACAATTAAACTTTCAATGGTTTTTCTGTTTGGATGAGAAAACCAGGGCAATAAATTAGAAGTACTGTCTATAGGTGATCCTTTTTCATTAAAGTCTAGCTCAATGTCCTTGCTCATAAATCTCATTCTTGTAAAAGCATTAATAATAAAATTACTTCTATCTATACGATTGACTTGGTTGATCCATTTATTGGGAGTGTTCGTATACATATTCTTAAAGAAATTAGGGCCCTCTTGACCTTTTATGATTGAACTCATTTCATTGCTATATTGAAGCGATTCTTTTATAGACCAATTGGGATGTATTCCAGCATGAACTAGCACAGTGTTTAGTTTTTGATCAAAATGTATTAGAGGTTTGCTTCTGAGCCACTCAATTAAATTAATTTTATCTTTTGATTCCAATATTGGTTTAAGTGATTCATCTGTACTCTTAATTTTGTTATCAGAAAGAGCAAGAGCAATCAAATGAAGGTCATGGTTACCAAGAACAGTGATAATGGACTGATCAATAGAGTATAAATAATTCAGTACTTCCAATGATTTAGGCCCTCTATTAACTAAATCTCCCGTTAACCATAATTGATCTTTGCTTTCATCAAACTCAATTTTTTCGAGCAGCCTTCTTAATTCTTCATAGCAGCCTTGTATATCGCCTATTGCATAGATAGACAATTAAAAGCACCTTTTCTTGGATAGCTTAATGTAGTCTTTGACAGTTAAGTTTTCTGGTCGGCTTTCACAATCAATACCCATTCCTTTAATTTCTTCTTTTGAGAAATAATCTTTTAAGCCGTTGCTAATTTTCTTTCTTCTTTTAGAAAATACTGTTTTAAGAATATCATCCAATGAATCTAATGTGTCTTCATCTAAATTATTTTTTGGTGTAATTTTAATGAGAGAAGAAATAACCTTGGGTTTAGGAAAAAATGCATTCGGAGAGATATTAAAAAGTTTCTTAACATTACATCGAGCCTGGATTGCAATAGACAATCGACCATATGTTTTTTTATTGTCATCACTGGTCATTCGATCAGCAACTTCTTTTTGAACCATGATATGAAGATCTTCAAATAGTGAATTAGAGTTCAGCATATGGAAAATGAGTGGAGTGGAGATATTGTATGGTAGGTTTCCTATCAAACGAATTTTTTTATTACCTTTAACGACACTTTTGAAATCAAATGAAAGCGCATCCATACAATAAATATTAATATCTTTAGAATGAATGCTTTTATCAAGTTGAGACGATAAATCTTTATCAATCTCGATAACGTCTATTTTTTTTAAATGCTCCAAGAGTGGGTATGTTAAAGCACCTTGACCGGGGCCTATTTCTAAGAAATGATCATTAATTTTTGGATTAATTGACCTAATAATTTTTTGTATTATATTCCTATCATGTAAAAAATTCTGGCCAAAGCGTTTTCTAATAATAGACTTAGTTTTTTTCTGCATAGCTTTGAGACATTTTTTTTGCAGTCATTAATGCATAGTGAAGGCTTTCATTATTTACGTTATTGCTAGCGGTTAAATCCAATGCTATACCATGATCGACTGAAGTTCTTATAATTGGTAGACCCAAAGTTACATTTGCTGCCTGATGTGGATTTACAAATTTGAATAGCGGCAACCCTTGGTCATGGTACAGAGCTAGAATAATATCCAAATTGAGATTTTGTAAAAAAGCAGTGTCTGCTGATATAGGGCCAACAATATTTTTATTCTTTTTTCTTAGATATTCTAAGGTGGGTTCAATGATCAATAGTTCTTCTTTCCCCAATAAGCCTTGTTCACCTGCATGAGGGTTCAATCCTAAGACACCTATAGTTGGTTTTTTGAGACCAAAAAAAACTTGTAGATCTTTTTCAATAATTTCAATTGTTTCTATGAGACAACTACTATCAATAGCTTCAGGCACTTCTTTTAGGGCTATGTGAGTTGTTGCTAATGCCATTTTCATATTGTCAGAGACAAATGCCATTACTGAATTGGATTTACAGATGTTCGCAATAAATTCTGTATGCCCACTAAAATTAATACCGGATTGGTTGATAATATTTTTATGAACAGGCCCAGTAATCATTCCTTGAAAATCTTTATTCAAACATTCCTGAGTAGCATTCTCAATCATTGCAATCACATAGGAACTATTTTGTTGATCAAGTTTTCCTGGCAGAACTTTATTGGCAGTATCAAAATGTTTAACCAATAGTGACTGTTTGGGCAAAGAGGAGTAATTTTTTTTTCGATCATACTGAACAAAGTCAATCCCTAGTTTTAATGCATTTGCTCTTTCTTCAAGCATCAGTAAGTCTGCAAAAACTACAAATTCAGATGCATCATCTCTTTGAGCTATGGATAGAGTTAGATCAGGACCTATGCCGGCCGGTTCTCCTGAAGTGACAGCAAACGGTTTTAGCATAATCTTTTCGTCAAGAAATATTTAACTAATTGAAAGGTAGAATTTCTACAAAAGCCTCATCTCTCAATTCACGTGCCCAGATTTCAATTTCGTCTGATAGCTTTGAATTCCGAATGGCTGATATGGCTTTTCTCTTTTGAATTTCCTCAGTATTATCGAATGTTCTCTTGCCTAAGAATTCAATAATATGCCATCCATATCGTGTTTGAAAAGGCATACTGATTTCATTCTCATTCAATGAATTTGCAATAGATTCAAATTCTGGAACAAAAAAACCTTGAGCTGTCCATCCCATATTACCGCCTTCTTGAGCCGAGCCACTGTCTTCTGAGACTGCTGATGCAACTGCTCCGAAATCACCTTCATTAATTATTTGATTTCGTATTGTTTTAAGTTTTTCTTCTGCAGCAGAATCATCTAATACTTCATTGGTCTTGATTAGAATATGTCTGACATTAATCTGATCTTCAAATATAGGATCATTGCCTTTGATACCGTTCAATCTTAGTACATGAAAACCACTGGCACTTTTGAAAGGTTGGCTTATTTCATCTGTCTCAATTGTACTAACTGCTTGTATAAAAATATTAGGTAACTGTTCTCCCTGCATCCAACCTAAATTTCCTCCATTAAGGGCTTGCTGACCTTTGGAAAATTCTACTGCCAATGATTCAAAATTCTCTCCATTAGTAATACTCTTATAAAGATTGTTAACTAAAAGTTCTGCTTTTGCTGTCTCATTATTACTTGATTTAGAAGATATAGGTATCAATATATGTGAGAGATTATAGCTATAATTTAGAGCATCTTGATCTTTTTGGAGAACCATAAAGCTTTCTAGTTCACTTTCAGAAACGGAAATCCTAGATGCAACATCCCTTTGTCTTAATTGATCAATAGTGAGTTGTTCTCTAAGCTCTTTTCTATAATCTTTATAGTTAATACCTTCCGCCTCTAATATTTTTGGAAAATCTTTGAATTCAACCTGATTATTTTGAGCTACATTTGTTATAGCAGCATTCAGTGCCTCATCTGAGATTCTGACACCAAATCTTTCAGCACGCTGAAGTTGAACTCTTTGTATAATTAGTCTTTCCATAACTTGTTCTTGTATTACATCTCTTGACGGTAATCGTCCTTCTTGTTTTTCTAAATTAGCTATAATTAGTGTAAGTTGTTGCTCAACTTCACTTCTTAAAATAACTCCGTCATTCACAATGGCAGCAATACCATCAATAAACTCACCAGTACCACCCAGCTCTCTTGTCTGAGCATATATATTTGTATTGAAAATGATTGTTATACAAACAATTATTTTAAGAGCTATTTTATTTATTTCGAACATAATTAAGTGCCATCATATCCTAATATTCCCCGATCCAATAGGTTTTCAATAGGCGTACCGATTTCACCGAGGCCTTTAAAAATAAATTGAATTGAGAAAGAAGAGTCTGATTCACCATTTCTATATGCTAAATGCTTCCTAGAGATAGCTCGAATTCCCCAACAGCATGTTTCATATTCCACTCCTATGAATTGTTCTAAGACTTTTTTATCTATAATTGAGTAATTATAGCGTCCAACAACATTCCAACTATCTCGAATAGGAACAGAAAAAGAAGTATCAAATTGCCTAAGCATATTCCGACGATGTCTGTATGAGAAATTAAAGATCTTTGCATCATCCGATTTGTATTGAAAACGCGTTTCTGTTTTCATTGATTTGCCGATTCCTGAATCCCACATATGGCCTAATCTTAATGACCATTCTTTATTGATATTCCATTGCATCATTGCAAGATATGCTGAGGAACTATTGTTCATTTCTAGTTCATTTGGAAGGGTTACTTTTCTTTCTTTGTAATAATGAGTTTGCCCTAAGGTTAGGCTCAGAATGGGTTTCAGGCTATCTGTTTTAAATAGTTTTGTTGTCATTCCATAACTTATTTTTGACGTATCTCCTATACGATCTTGTCCTATGTATCTATTTTTTCTAAATAGTTGAATATGATTAAAATCAGGTTGGATGGTATCAAACAGGGGAAAATCATTTTGATTACGGAAAGGGATGTAGACCCCCATTACTCTAGGTTCTATGGTTTGTGTATATGTACCTTCACTCCAAGACTTCTTCAATAAAGCATTAAAGTCCAAACTGTATATAGGGACAGCTCTTTTCGCTGTAAGATTAGCTGACTCTTCATTGAAATCTTTCTTCAAATTGTATTTCGTTAAATCAATCTCCAAAGTGGGTTTTATTTGAATGCCATTTAGATTAAATGTTTTTGATACATTAGGCATCATATGAAACCTGCCGCCAGAGAGTGCTCCATTCTTATCAAAATAGGCTAACTGGCTATTAAGTCCATAATTTATACCAGTATTCTCCAAAGTCCATAAACCTGAAAAATTTAGATAAGGCAATCTTCTATGAGGTTTTTCGCTATAGAGAATAGAGTCATCAAGTATTTGGTGGTTGTCCATACCAAAATTTAAAAACCAATTATCATTAAAGTGATCAAGGTTAATAGATCTCACTAAGTGGGTTCTGCTAGTGGTGCTGAGTGATTGTGTTAGATCTTCAAAATAGTTATTTTCAGAAGCATATTCACCCTTTAAGGATACTCTCCAATCGGATTTTAGGTTAATGATCTGTTCATGAGAAATATAAGTTCTGTCCTTATTTAATTGTTTATCATCAAATAGAAAGTCAAGATGCGTTTCACCTTTTTGCTTATTAGTCATAAATCTGAATTGATTACTCAGCTGAAATCCTCTTTTATCCATATATTTTGGAGTGGTTATCAGATCCATATTAGGAGCAATATTCCAATAATAAGGAAGGCTTAATTCTATTCCTCTTTTTGTTGATGAGCCAAAGTTAGGAGTAAGAATGCCTGACTTTCTTAAATCTGATAGAGGAAAGGTCAAGTATGGGAGGTACAAGATTGGCCAATCTTTAAATCTTAAGATTAGATTTTTTGCCACTCCCTCATCTTTATTGAGTTGCATTGATTGAGCTCTGAGCTCCCAAGAATTATCCAGAGTACTACAAGTAGTATAGGTAAAATCAGTTAGGCTAAAGTTATTATTACTATCTATTGCTATTGTTTTAGCAACCCCTCTTGCTGGTACGCTGAAGATTTGGTATTCACCTTCTTGTATTAATGCTGTTTTTTCTTCAGTCCTGATAATGGCTTCTTTCCCATAAATGATGGCATCTGAATTTTCAAAAATAAGGTTCTTGGTTACCCTGATGATGCCTCCACTTTCATCAAAAGCTGCTTCTCCACCAGTAATAGTGTTATCTCCTGAGGTTACTTTTATCTCATTCTTAATTTTTAATTTTTTACCCAATTCCCCTTCAATGGAGCCAGCAGTCAGTGAAGCAGATGTTTCGGAATCCATTGTAAGGTTGTTTGAATTTTTATAACCAATCAAGCAAGTGTTGTTGGAGATTTCTTCAGCATTAGCTTCAGAAACCATCATTATGATAAATAATATAAATAACTGTTTAGTAGTATTCATTTAGTCCAAATAACATTTCTTTCTTCTTCAATACTTTATTATCACATATCATTATATGTAAGGTTTCTGAATTCATGCTCTTAATTATCATGTAATATGATTAATTTTATAGAAAAAATTTGATTTCTTAGTATATATAAAGGTAATAATTGAAGCAGAGTGAAAGAAATATTCTTTTCAAGTCTTGGATAGAAAATTCTATCGATGCCATCATAAGAAGAATAGAGCCTGCAAGCTCAGATGCTAGTTTTAGAAGTTATTACAGAATTACTCTTAACAATGAAGACACTTTCATTGCAGTAGATTCTCCTCCAGAACATGAAAATAATAAGACATTCATGAGAATTGCTCAAATATTGGATGATATGGGTATATCAGTTCCAAAAATCATTGATAGTGAATTAAATCATGGTTTTTTAATCATGAGTGATTTAGGAAGCAATACGATGTTAGATAAATTGACATCAAATATTCAATACTCATCTGATTATTATAAAAAAGCGATTAGTGTGATTTCTAAAATCCAGCACAATGGAATTTCTTCTCATTCTGAGTTACCTCTTTATGATAAAGATATGATGCTTGACGAGATGAAATTGTTTATCAATTGGTACTGTAAAGTGGAGTTGAATATAAACGATAATGAAATAGAAAAATATGATCTATATAGTATTTTCAATCAAATCGCAGATAGGGCACTTAAGCAAGAACAAGTATTTGTGCATCGAGACTTTCATTCAAGAAATATTATTGTCAATAACAACAATCAATTAGGGATATTGGATTTTCAAGATGCAGTTTTGGGACCCATAACGTATGATCTTGTTTCTCTGCTTAGAGATTGCTATATAACTCTTCCTGAACAATTTGTCTCAGAAAAGATTGAACACTTTTATAATGAGTCATCAGCTTTGCTAATGAACACCACACAAGAAGAATTTACAAAAGATTTTGACCTGATGGGTGTTCAAAGACATTTAAAAGCAGTAGGTATTTTTTCAAGATTAAAGCATAGAGATCAAAAAGAAACTTATATTTTGGATATTCCTAGAACAAGAAATTATTTAATAAAAATTTGTGATAAGTATGATTCTCTTCAATCATTATCTGATTTTTTAAGAGAGCATTCTCACCAATGAAAGCGATAGTATTAGCTGCAGGAAAGGGTGAAAGATTAAGACCTATTACAAATCAAATTCCAAAGCCTTTAATATCTATTGATAATAAAACATTGCTTGAGAGAAATATTGAATCTTTGTATCTGTCAGGAGTAAGAGAAATCATAGTCAATTCTTCTTGGTTGGCAAAACAAGTTGAGGTTTTTTTATCAACGATAAGTTATCCAAATCTTAAGATTGTTTATTTATATGAGGGCGAAAGCCCATTAGGAACTGCAGGTGCAATTTTTAATGCCATTGATTATTTAAGGGATGATTATTTTTGGGTAGTTAATGCAGACATTTTGACGAATTATTCTTTTAAACACAATAAAACTAGTAGCAAACAAAAAGCCCACTTAATTCTAGTTCCTAATCCCGATCATAATCCTGATGGTGACTTTGGTTTGAACGATGGAATTGTGTGCAATCATTCAGATCAGAGGTATACTTTTAGTGGCATTAGCTTACTTTCTCCTGAGATGTTTGTGGACCAAGATAAAGAGACAGAATCATTAGGAAGAATTTTAAGAGACTTCGTTGAAAAAGATATCGTTACAGGAGATTTATTTTATGGTGAATGGCTTGATGTAGGTACCCTGGAACGATTAAATGAAGCCAAAAATAAAATAGAAATAAGCAACTTAAATGAAAGATAAAAAAAAGAATTATCATCAGAAAACTTCACTAGTTCATTCAGGAAGGGATAGAAGATTTACTCAGGGTGCTGTCAATATTCCACCTTATAGAGCCTCTACAGTATTATTTGAAACACTTGAGGAATATAACAATTGGGATAAGCAGTTTAAAAGTTTTCGCTATGGAAGATTGGGTTCACCAAATAGTTTAGCCTTGGAAGAAGCATATTCGGAGATTACGGGAGCTTATAGATCAATTGCCACTAGTTCAGGTATGTCAGCAATCAATATTGCTGTTAGTGCATTTCTTAAGCAAGGGGACCATGCTCTTGTAACACAGGGTTGTTATGAACCTGCAGCTGAATTATTCAATCAATATCTAACAAAATTTGGCATTGATGTTGACTTCTTTTCTCCCATAATCGGATCTTCTATAGCTGACTTAATCTTGCCAACAACAAAAATTGTTTATTTGGAAGCACCCAGTTCAGTAACTTTTGAGATACCTGATATTGAACTTGTTATTAGTTCTATTAGAGAAAAAAGTAGAGAATTAGACACTAAAATCATTATTATTTTTGATAATACGTGGGCTGGACCATTGTATTTTAAATCTTTGGATTACGACATAGATATTGAAGTTCAAGCGGCTACTAAATCTATTGTAGGACACTCAGATGCAATGCTTGGTTTAGTGGCTTGTACAAAAGAGACATATCAAACGGTCAAAGATTGTTCTAGAAATCAAGGAATATCTGTGGGACCTGATACTTGTTATCTAGGTTTAAGGGGCTTAAGAACTATGGGTTTAAGAATGGAAGCTCAATATGACAATGCCAAGAAGATTGCTCTATGGTTGCATAATCAGCAAGTTATTAAAGAAGTTTTTTATCCACCTGTTTCTTTTTCTAAATATCATGATAATTGGTCGAAAACATTTTTAGGCGGTGGGAGCTTAATGAGTATGGTGCTTGATGATACATACTCCATGAGTGCTTTAGCTGCTTTTTTAGATGGTATGAATTTATTCGGTATGGGTTATAGCTATGGAGGCTATGAGTCTTTGTTAACGCCTTGCAGACTTCAAAAGCAGAGAGTTTCTGATACTGACGACTTTGATCAAACGATGCTGAGAATGTATATAGGGTTGGAGGATATCAATGATTTAATAGAAGATTTAGATAGTGGTTTTAAGCGACTCTTGAACGACTAGATTGTCTTAGAAGTTTTTTAAAATATTCTTTTTTATATCATCGCTTACTTCATTAATACTCAGATTTAATCCTAGATTATTCAAATCAGAAACTTTATTAGAGCTGTTACCGCAAATTATAATATTATTCCATGGGTTCATATCCATAGAGATATTGATTGATGCTCCATGATAGCTGCAACCTTTTGAAATTTTTAAACCAAAACTTACTATCTTCTTTTCTTTTATAAAGATTCCAGGTTCATTTTTTTTGTAAAAGGCATCCTCTTTATAATTTTGAATGGTATCCAGTATTGCTTTCTCAAAACTAGAAATAAAATTTCTCATTTTGATGGATCTTCTTTTAAGATCAAATAACAAATAAACCATCAGTTGTCCTGGACCATGAAAAGTAAGTTGACCTCCTCGATCTGTCTTTATAACAGGTATATTTGTCAATGATGGAATATCATCTTTTTTAGTTCTAGAACCAAAAGTATACACTGGCTCATGTTCTAAGAACCAAACTTCATCTTTAGTATGAGTGTGTCTGTTTTTTGTAAAGCTTTGCATCTCTAAAAGAGTAGATTGATAATTCTGAAGACCTAAATTTTTGAATACAATTGGTACTTTATTTTTCTGGGACAAGATCTATGCCATGCTTTATTCAAATAAAAGAATAGCAGAATCATAGATTTGACCCCATATTGAATCTTTTTTTATGGCTTTATTAGAGAAAAGAGGTGTATCCACTAGAATATCTTGATCCAATGTTAGAGTTAATTTTCCGATGGGTTGATTGGTATCAATAGGAGCTATAATTGGTCCAAATATCTCAATATTAGATCGTATATTTTTAAAAGAGCCTTTAGGGATAGTTTGAAAAAATTCCTTATTTGTGACTAAAGAAATATTCTCATCTTCTCCTTTCCACACCTTAGCTTCAGCATAGATTGTTAATGGATCAACTAAGATTTTATTTTCAAAGAAACGGAAACCATAGTTGAGTAAAGCTGATGCTGCATCAGTTCTATCATCAGGAGATTTAGAGCCCGTAACAACTGCAATTAACCTCATCGAATCTTTTTCTGCAGTAGCTACTAAGCAGTATCCAGCAGAAGAGGTGTAACCTGTTTTCATTCCATCAACAGATTTATCTCTTTTTAGTAGTTTATTACGATTATATTGCTTTATAGGTTGATCTGTTTTTAAATCTCTAATTTTTTCCGACGAAAAAGTTTGTTGAGAATACCATGGGAAATATTGAGGAAAATCTTTAATAATTCGTGAGGCTAAAATTGCTATATCAATAGACGAAGAATAGTGTTCATCTCCATCAAGGCCATAGGAATTTTGATAGTTTGTATTTTTTAAGCCTATTGCTTGAGCATATTCATTCATATATTCAGAAAATGCTTCTTCTGTTCCTGCAATATGTTCAGCCAAAGCCATACTTGCATCATTTCCAGATACTATAATCATACCTTGTAGTAATTCTTCAACGGTCACATTTAACATGGGATTTAAGAACATAGTCGATCCACCGATAGAGGCTGCACGCTTACTAATTCTTACTCGGTCATCTAGTAATATCTGTTCTTCCTTGAGGGCTTCAAATACTACAAAAGCCGTCATTAATTTAGTAATACTGGCAGGCTTGATTTGTTTTGTCTCATCGAAACTAGCAATAATCTTTCCGGTATCAGAATTTAATAAAACGTATGTTTCTGCAGGTATTTTTGGTGCCTTTGGAGTGATGATAATGCTATGTACTGGTATAGAAAAACAAGATATTAGTACGATTATTATTTTAGATATTTTCAACATAAGAATTTAATTGATTGATTGTTTCAGCTTTTTTTTTCTTATTTTTAATTATCTCAGAACGATATCATAATTTACTAAAGATAGATAATTCATTGATTACTCTGAAATAATATTAATATTCAAAGAAAGCGAGGTAAGCTTATCAACTACTCGATTGTATAATTCATTAGTCTTTATAGGGCCAATTCTAACCCTGTAGATAGCTTTTCCATTTACTCTTGCTTTGTTGATAAATACTGTTTTGATGCCTAATTCAGATATCTTCATTTTTAATGACTTAGCATTCTTCTGATCACTGAATGCTCCAACTTGTAAATAAAACTTTTCGTTATCTTTGATTATTCGTTCAAAGATGCTGCCAGAAAATAATCTTTTTTTATTTTTCTTCATGAATTCTGCAGCTTCTTCTTGACTGATAGTATTGATTCTCACAATAGCTGTACCTTTATCAAGCATGTCTATTTTTTTAGCAGCAGCATATGACAAATCAATAACCCTATTATCTATAAAAGGGCCTCTGTCATTGATTTTAACGATCACTGACTTCCTATTTCTTATATTGATGACTTTTACATAAGAAGGGAGCGGAAGTGTTTTATGTGCAGCTGTATATTTATACATGTCATAAATTTCTCCACAAGCAGTCTGTTTTCCATCAAATTTAGGACCGTACCAAGATGCTATTCCTCTTTTTTTATACCCCTTACTAGAGGCCAAGGTGCGATATCTTTTACCTTTGACAACATATTTCTCTTTACCACTTCTGTCAAAAGTGCAACCATCATTCAAAATTTTGATGACTTCTTTTTTAGATAAATCGGACTTG
>Ga0209035_10000286_pt1 | contig 19720 bp, 19 predicted proteins | sample MarorgKNORR_S2LV_6_FD_188220 | JGI IMG/M metagenome (GOLD analysis project Ga0209035, IMG submission 188220) | Marine microbial communities from the Southern Atlantic Ocean, analyzing organic carbon cycling - AAIW_A/KNORR_S2/LV (SPAdes) (version 2) | ecosystem: Environmental > Aquatic > Marine... | reverse complement strand
GGATGATGTTGTTTTTCATTCTCCGGTTGTACACGCACCTCAAAAAGGAAAAAAGCTTACTTTTTTATATTTGTCAGCTGCTTTTAAAGTCTTTTCTAATGAATCTTTTCAATATGTTAGAGAAGTAGCTAACGAAAAGGAAACTTTATTAGAGTTTGAAGTAGAAATAGATGGAATTCTAGTAAATGGAATTGATATGATTTCATGGAATGATGAAGGGAAAATTACTGATTTTAAAGTAATGATTCGCCCTCTAAAAGGGATGAATATAATTCATCAAAAAATGGGAGCGCTTTTGGCTAAGTATCAAGAGGAAGCTAAGGGCTTATAAAGATTGCATTGTTACCAACTTATAGTATTCTCCTTTTTTAGCAAGTAGCTCTTCGTGCTTTCCTTGTTCTACAATCTCACCTTTTTTCATCACCACAATTACATCTGCTTTTTGTATAGTCGACAATCTATGGGCAATAACCAATGAGGTTCTATTTTGCATCATTTTTTCCAATGCTTTTTGTACCAATTGTTCCGACTCTGTATCTAGCGCAGAAGTTGCTTCGTCTAAGATCATAATAGGTGGATTCTTTAAAACAGCTCTTGCAATAGACAGTCGTTGTTTCTGACCTCCTGAAAGTGTGTTTCCTCCATCGCCAATATTTGTTTGATATTTCGCTGGTAACTCTTTGATAAATTCATGCGCATTGGCAATTTCTGCAGCCTGCTGTATTTGACTCTCCGAAGCATTTTCAGTTCCTAGCTTGATGTTGTTTGCAACGGTGTCATTGAATAAAATAGAATCTTGTGTTACAATTCCCATCAATCCTCTTAACGATTTTTTGCTAAGGTCTTTAATGTTGTTTCCGTCAATAGAAATAGTCCCAGCATTTACATCATAAAAACGGGTAATTAAATTTGCTAAGGTAGATTTTCCACTTCCAGATTGTCCCACCAAGGCTACTGTTTGTCCTTTTGCAATTGTCAAAGAAAAGTTCTTAAGTACTGCATCATCTTTGTACTTAAATGAAATGTTATTGAATGTAATTTTATCAGTAAACGCTGTTTTAATAATCGCGTTTTCTTTGTCTTTTATTTCATTTTCGGTTTCTAGCACTTCCATAATTCGCTGCGCAGAAGCATCACCTTTTTGAATGTTGTAGTACGCAGTTGTAATTGCTTTTACAGGGTTTAAAACGGTGTAAAACAGCATGATATAGGTTAGAAATTCTTCTGGGTTTAGAGGGCTGTTGTTTTCTAGAACCAATTTTCCTCCATACCATAAAATAGCAATAATTGTTGCCGAACCTAAAAACTCACTCATTGGAGAGGCCAATGTTTTTCTGTGTAAAACACTGGTCATTAGATTTTTAAAACGTTCTGTAGATTTTTTAAATTTGTTTTCAATAGTGTTTTCAGCATTGAAACCTTTGATAACTCTTAATCCTGTTAAGGTCTCTTCTATAAATGACAAGAAATTACCGGTTTCTTTTTGTGCTTTTAAAGAATTTGCTTTTAATTTTTTACTGATTGCTGAAATGATAAAACCAGAAACAGGTAGTAAAACAAAAACAAATAAGGTTAATTTAATACTGATGATTAACATCATTGTTAAAGAGATAATGATTGTTAAAGGTTCTCTAACAATAGCTTCTAAAGAAGTTAAAAATGAGACTTCAATCTCTTGAACATCCGAAGTCATTCGTGCGATAATATCTCCTTTTTTTCTCTCAGAAAAATAAGCAATGGGAAGTTCTACAATTTTGTGATACAAGCTGTCTCGTAAATCTTTTACCGTTCCATTGCGTAAAAACACCAATACATAAGAGGCTAAATACCGAAATAAGTTTTTAAGAAAAAAGAGTAAAAAGGTTGTTAAACAAATGAATAATAATACTTGAGTTACACCTTCGTGTTCTATTTTTTGAGAAATGAAATAATAGAATTGATCTTTTGTATAAGAGCCTATTGCATTGAATCCTGTGTAGACAGGTTGTGCTGTGATTTTATTTTCTTGCTTAAAAAGAATGTTTAAAACAGGAATAAAAGCCAATACAGACAAGACATTGAAGATAGCGTATAGAATATTGAATAGAATATTTAAAAACGCATACTTCTTGTAAGGCTTTGCAAATCGTATTATTTTTTTAAAGTAATTCATACTGTTTTAGAGATTCAATTCTTTGATGATTCGTTGAATTTTAGCGTCCAATGCTATTTCTGTCTCGCTTGCATTTTCAATCTTATCTAAGGTTGTTTTAACGCTAAAGTAGAACTTTATTTTTGGTTCTGTTCCACTTGGTCTTGCAGCTATCTTACTGCCGTCTTGTGTGTGGTAAATTAACACGTTTGATTTAGGAATGTCCATGATGGTTTCCTCTCCAGTAATTAAGTTTTTTTGGATGGATGATTGATAATCACATAAAAACTCAACAGTAGAACCATCAATGTTTTTTAATGGGTTGTTGCGCAAGTCAACCATGATCTGTTTGATTTGTTCTGCTCCGTCCATTCCTTTTTTTACAATGGCAATTAAATGCTCTTTGTAAAAATGCTGACGTGTATAAATGTGTAATAGTTCTTCATAAAAAGAACTTCCGTTCTCCTTTGCACTTGCAGCAATTTCACAAGCTAAAAGTGTTGCTGTAACAGCATCTTTATCTCGTACAAAATCGCCAACCATATAACCAAAACTCTCTTCTCCACCACCAATAAATTCTTGATTTGGATGGTCTTTGATCATTTTAGCAATCCATTTAAATCCTGTCAGGCCTACTTTTGTTTCAACGTTATAACTCGCTGCAATTTCATTGATTAAATTGCTGGTAACAATGGTAGAGCCTACAAATTGGTTTCCGTTAAGTTTTCCTTGTTGTTGCCATTGGCTGATTAAGAAATCAGTCATTACACACATGCTCTGGTTTCCATTAAGCAATTTCATATTTCCTTCTAGGTCTCTTACGGCAACTCCAACACGATCGCAGTCTGGATCTGTTCCGATAACAATATCTGCATTAATGTTGTTTGCCAAATCAATAGCCATTTTCAAGGCTTCAGGCTCTTCTGGGTTTGGTGATTTTACAGTTGGAAAATCGCCATTGGGAGCGTCTTGTTCTTTGACAGTAAATACGTTTAAATATCCTGCTCGTTTTAATACTTCTGGAATTAATGTTGTTGCTGTTCCGTGTAAATTGGTAAATACAATTTTTAGGTTTTCACGACCTTTGATGTCAAATGTTCCGTTAAGAAGGGAAGCTTTCCAGAAAGCTTCGTCTACTTCAGCACCGATAGATGTTATTAAGTTTTCGTTGGCGTTAAAATTGATTTCAGAAAATTCCAATGCGTTTACTTCGTCAATAATGCCTTTGTCTTGTGGAGGAACAATTTGTCCGCCATCTGTCCAATATACTTTATATCCGTTGTATTCAGGTGGATTGTGAGAGGCTGTCAACACGATTCCTGCGTCACAACCGAGGTGGTTTACCGCAAAAGACAATTCGGGAGTAGGACGTAAGTCTTCAAAAACATATACTTGAATATTATTTGCTGATAATACATCTGCAACTAATTTTGAAAATTCTTTACTGTTATGGCGACAGTCATAAGCAATGGCAACTTTTAATTGTTTGTTAGGGTACGATTGCTGTAAGTAATTGCTCAATCCTTGAGTTGCTTTTCCTAAGGTATACTTGTTAATTCGGTTGGTTCCTGCGCCCATAATTCCGCGCATTCCACCAGTTCCAAACTCTAAATTTTTATAAAATCGATCTGCTAAATCATTCGCTTTGGTGTCGATTAATTGTTGAATTTCACTTCTTGTTTCTGTGTCAAATGTCTCAGAAAGCCAGCTGTTGGCGTTGTCTAAAATCTTCTCCATAAATAAATTAAAAATAGTCCGTAAAGATACGGGTTTAGAAATTTAGTGTTGCTTTAATTGTATAATGTTTTTCTCCGGGCTTTGCTTTCACTAAAAGCTCGCCGATAAAACCAGCTAAAAAGAGTTGCGTACCTAGAAGCATTGAGGTTAGTGCAATGTAAAACCAAGGATTGTCGGTAATCAAGATGCTTTTCATTCCTTGAGATAATTTATACAATTTTATGGCACCCATAAAGGCCGCTGCTAAAAAACCAAAAATAAACATAAAAGTTCCGCAAAGTCCAAAGAAATGCATGGGTCTTTTTCCGAATTTTGATAGAAATGAAATGGTGATTAAGTCTAAAAAACCATTGATAAAACGGTTCATTCCAAATTTTGTAACCCCATATTTTCGGGCTTGATGTTGTACTACTTTTTCTCCAATTTTGGTAAAGCCTTCATTTTTAGCCAGCACAGGAATATATCGATGCATTTCTCCACTTACTTTGATGCTTTTTATGACTTCGTTTTTGTAAGCTTTCAATCCGCAATTGATATCGTGTAATTTTAATCCTGATGTTTTTCTTGCTGCTAAATTGAATAATTTTGAGGGGATGTTCTTGGTGATGACATTGTCGTAACGTTTCTTTTTCCAACCAGAAACCACATCAAAATCTTCATCAATAAGCATGTTGTATAGCGCTGGAATTTCCTCTGGATTGTCTTGCAAATCAGCATCCATAGTAATCACAACGCGACCTTTTGCCAATTCAAAACCAGCATCTAAAGCTTGTGATTTTCCATAATTTTTCTGAAAACGAATCCCTTTTACAGCACTGTTTTTTTCGGCTAAGCTTTCAATAACTTCCCAAGAAGTGTCTGTGCTGCCATCATCAATAAAAATAAGTTCATACACATAATTATTGGATTGCATCACTGTTGCAATCCAATCGTGTAATTCGTGCAAAGATTCTTCTTCGTTTAATAAAGGTATAACTACCGATATATCCATCTTTCTTGTTTTGGCTTCCTGTTAAAAAAGGTAAAGGTAAAACATCCTAAAACATTTTACCTTTTTCTTGTATAATTTTTTTAGTGAAACTCTATTTTGAAAAGTTGCGTAGCAACGATTCAAAATAGTTAGCTGAACCTACCTATGTCGGCAGGCAGGCTAATCTCGTTTTTTAGCGGGATCTTAAAACTAATATTGCTCTTCAGCTTTCATAATAGCACCTGCAATTGCAGAAACTACAAAAGCTAAAAAGGCACTAAACACGATGGCAATTGCAGAAGAAATTACAGGTCCTTGCATTTTTTCCATCATACCCATTTGAGATTCTATTTGTTCTTCTGTCATTCCAGCATCTAACCATGCTTGCTGTTGTTTTTCAAGCATTTGAGCCATGAAATCTGGTTCTATAAAATTGATAAAAATTTGTTGATAAACAATAGAGATTAATACGCCAATCACAACAACACCTACGCCCGTTTTTACGGATTGTCCCCAAGAAATAAGACCATCATTAGTTTCTTTAACTTTTTTAATTCCTAATATGATAAATGCTATCATGATTGCAAAACCTAGTAGCATAGGAACAACTCCTTGTTCGGTGTGTTGACCTAGAGCGTACATGATAACGCTAATAAGTATAGAAAGGACACCATAATATAGACCATAATTTAAAATAATACTTTTACTTGACACTTGATTTTCCATTGTTTTTAATTTAGTTGTTTAGACAAATATATTGATTTCATTTTTGAAAGGATTGCTTTTTTTTACAAATTTCAAGACACTCTCAAAAACAATTCATTAGTAGTCAAATAATTAAAAATGTTACATAAAATTTGACAAAAAAACGTTGTGCAACATTAAAATTGATTGTAAATTTGCCCCGGCAAGTCCTACACAACTAGCTCCCTCGGAATCTCCCAGGGCGGGAACGCAGCAAGAGTACTTGGTTGTAGCAGTGTGATGTAGGTAGCTTGCCATTTTTTGTGTCCTAAATTCTCGTCTTCCAGCATGCAGGTAGTTGTAAACAAATTAGGGATTTTTCTTAATATCTTTTCCGAAATTTCAAGCCCTTTTTCTTACTATTTTGTTCTCTTTTTAGGATATTTGTAAACTAATTTATTGTCTGAGCGTAGCCGAAGACACTTAAAATATAAAAATGCCTAAAGTTGTTTTAATCACGGGAGCTTCTTCCGGAATAGGAAAATCCATCGCTACACATTTGCACCAAAAAGGATGTATTGTTTACGGAACAAGTAGAGATCCGAAGCAGATATCTGATGTTCCATTTCAATTGATTGCCTTAGATGTTTTAGATCTTGAAACCATACAACATGCGGTTGCTTTAATTATTGAAAAGGAAGGGCGTTTGGATGTGTTGATTAACAATGCAGGAATGGGAATTACGGGAGCGGTAGAAGAAACGCCGACCGATGAAATGCAGCGTGTTTTTAATACCAATTTTTTTGGTGCTATTGATGTAATGAAGGCTGTTTTGCCGCAAATGCGTCAACAAAAATCAGGAACAATCATTAATATTACTTCTATTGCGGGGTATATGGGATTGCCTTTTAGAGGAGTGTATTCTGCTAGTAAAGGAGCTTTGGAAATTTTGACAGAAGCCATTCGGATGGAAGTGAAAAACTTTGGGATTGATGTGCTGAACGTTGCTCCAGGAGATTTTGCTACCAATATTGCCGCAGGAAGATATCATACGCCTGTTTTTGAAAAATCGGCTTATAAAAAAGTATATGCAGCAACCTTGGCGTTGATGGATACCCACGTGAATAGTGGAAAGGATCCGATTGTAATGGCAAAAGTAATTCATAAAATTATTGAAACGAAGCATCCAAAGGTGCATTATAAGGTTGGTGGGTTTATGGAAAAGTTTTCCATTGTACTGAAAAGAATTTTGCCAGATAAGATGTATGAAAAATTATTAATGAATCATTATAAGTTGTAAATTGCGCCCGCGTTCAGGATTGAAGTGGCATCCTTTTTACACTGAAATTCAGTGACTCAAGATAAGATGCTGAAACGAGTTCAGTATAAAAAGATACAACGGAAAGCCTGTTAAAACGCCCAAAAAAAGAAGAACACAACAATAAACTTAAACATATGAAATTTTTTATTGACACAGCAAATTTAGATCAGATTAAAGAAGCACAAGCTTTGGGTATTTTAGATGGAGTTACTACAAATCCGTCATTGATGGCAAAAGAAGGCATTACCGGTGAAGAAAACATTATCAATCATTACAAAGCAATTTGTGACTTGGTAGATGGTGATGTAAGTGCAGAGGTGATTGCTACGGATTATGAAGGGATGGTAAGAGAAGGTGAGGCTTTGGCTGCTTTGAATTCGCAAATTGTGGTGAAATTACCAATGATTAAAGACGGTATAAAAGCGTGTAAATATTTTTCTTCAAAAGGGATTAAAACCAATGTAACGTTGATATTTTCTGCTGGACAAGCGTTGTTGGCAGCCAAAGCAGGAGCTACCTATATGTCGCCTTTTATTGGTCGTTTGGATGATATTTCTACAGATGGTTTGAACTTGATTGCAGAGATTAGAATGATTTATGACAACTACGGTTTTGATACTCAAATTTTAGCTGCTTCTGTACGTCACACCATGCATATTATTGACTGTGCAAAATTAGGCGCTGATGTAATGACAGGACCTTTAAGCGCTATTGAAGGATTGATGAAACATCCTTTGACAGATATTGGTTTGGCAAAATTTTTAGAAGACTATAAAAAAGGGAATTAAAAAAGTTTTTAGTTGTTGGTTTTTAGTTGTTGGTTTTTTACTCATAACTCATAACTCATAACTCATAACTTTTAAATCTTGCATAAGATTTAAAGGAATGTATCCAAAAAAAGACATCGCACAACTGGTTATTTCTGCTGTTCATCAGTATGGAATTGATACGATTGTTATTTCTCCAGGATCTCGTAATGCTCCGTTAACGATTGGTTTTTCGAACTATCCAGAAATAGAAACATTGCGCATTGTTGATGAACGTTGTGCCGCTTTTTTTGCCTTAGGAATTGCACAGCAAACTCAGAAATCTGTGGCAATTGTATGCACATCGGGCTCTGCATTGTTGAACTATTACCCTGCGATAGCAGAAGCGTTTTATAGCAATATTCCATTGGTGGTTATTTCTGCGGATCGACCAGCGCACTTGATTGATATTGGTGATGGGCAAACGATTAGACAAGAAAATGTGTTTGCAAATCACATCTTGTTTTCAGCAAACTTAGAGGAAGATGTAGCCTCTACTATTCAGAATTCAAAACTCGTATGCGAGGCTTTGCAAACGGCAATTGCTAAAAAAGGTCCTGTTCATATCAATGTTCCGTTTGATGAGCCGCTATATGAGACAGTTGATGCATTAAGTGATGTCATTGCGAACAGCGTGAAGCAATCTTTTCAAAAGAGTACTTCATCGTTTACTTCTCGTAATGACGTATATATTGATGAATTTGCAAAAATTTGGAATGCATCAAGTAAAAAACTCATTGTAGTTGGAAGTCATTTTCCGGATGCCGAGTTGCAAGCTGTTTTGAATACTCTTATCGAAGATGAGTCTGTTTTGTTGATGACAGAAACAACTTCTAATTTGCACAATAAAAATAGTATCGGCGCCATTGATCAACTTATTTTTTCGTTGGATGATGTGCAGTTGAAAGAATTTCAACCAGATATTTTAGTTACACTTGGCGGAATGGTGGTTTCTAAAAAGATCAAACAAGTACTTCGGAAACATCAACCAAAGCATCATTGGCATGTGGATTCGTTGAAAGCGATGGATACGTATCACTGTTTAACGGAATTTGTTCAACAAAAACCAGTAGATTTTTTACTTCAATTAAAGTCCGAAGTCAAAGAAGTTCAGAGCGGTTATCAACAAAAATGGCTGTCAGAAAAAGAAAAAAGAGCGCAAAAACATCAGCATTATTTGCAAGAGATTTCGCATTCAGATTTAAAGAGCTTTGGGCAAATTCTAGAAAGTATTCCGAATGATTCTCAGTTGCAATTGGGGAATAGCTCTATCATTCGTTATTCACAATTGTTTGATGTACACCAATCACTTCGTGTTTTTTGCAATCGTGGAACAAGCGGAATTGATGGAAGTACAAGCACCGCAATTGGAGCTGCTTTGGCATCAGAAAATCCAACGGTTTTTATTACTGGAGATTTGAGTTTCTTTTATGATAGCAATGCGTTGTGGAATGCGTATATTCCAAAGCATTTTAGAATCATCATCATTAATAATTTTGGAGGAGGAATTTTTAGGTTTATTCCAGGACCAAAAAGCACCAACGCCTTAGATTATTTTGAAACGCCACATCAGTTAACAGCGGCGAAATTGTCTGAGATGTATCATTTTGAATACCAATCGGTTTCAGACAATACGCAATTACAAACTGTATTGCCTGCTTTTTATTCGGCATCAGAACAACCAAAAATATTGGAAATTTTTACGGACAAAGAAATCAATGAAAAGGTATTGAAAGAATATTTTAACTTTTTAAAAGAATAGTATGGATTTAGAGATAGGAGATAAAGTATCGTTAATTATAGGAACACAAACTAACTTGGGTTTTACGGTATTGATTGAAGAGGAATTTGAAGGCTTGTTGTATCAGAATGAAGTTTTTCAAGATTTAGAAGAGCGTCAGCGAATTGCTGGTTTTATCAAGAATATTAGAGAAGATGGTAAGATCGATGTTTCTTTACAGCCACAAGGGTTTAGAAATGTAATTACCCAAGATACGGACAAAGTAATTGAAGCTATTTATGACAACGATGGTTTTTTAGCGTTGACAGATAAAAGTTCTCCAGAAGAAATTAAACGTCAGTTGTTGATGAGCAAAAAAGCCTTTAAGAGAGCTATTGGAAATCTATACAAACAAAAAGCAATTGTAATTACTGATAAAGGATTGGAGTTGGTGAAAAAACAATAAGGAATTAAGAGCCTTTTACAAAATACTAAAAATTCACAATTTACTTGTTAATTATAAAAGAGATGCTTGTTCTTCACGCTTACTCTTTCCGTAGCATTCGTTCTACATTTTCATAAAATTTGTCTGCGTTTGAATCTGAAGGATCTATTTTTCCATAGCCAATTCGATATTGTTTTAAGGCTTTTCTGTTTTTTTTACCCGTTTCATAATAGAGTCCGAGGTAATAATTCCCTAAGGGAGATTTTGGGTATAACTTCAAAATCATTTTACCAAAAACCTTTAGGTAATCTCCATTTTCTTTCTCGATAATGAGTTGTTCAATCGCAAAAATATCATTTTCTCGAATGCCAATATTTGCGCCAAAAAGGTATTCAATTTCTATGTATTTGTTTTCTAAATAGCCAATAGCATCTAATGGAGATAGCGGTTTTATGTTTGTTTCAAACTCTTCTTTAGAGATGCCTGCATACAATTCAAAAACTGTACTCAATGCTCTCGGAATGGCTTCTCCAATAGCAGAAACTGCATTGGGAGAGTTCTCTAAATAATCATACCGAATGTTAAAATTAGGAATTTCTAACGATTGAAGAAAGCGATTGAAATCCCTAATTTTAGCATGTTTCTTGCTTCCTATTTGCTCCGTGCTATTCAGGTAAAAATAATAGGTGTTGTCAATCCTTTTTAGTTTGGACAAGTTGTAGGATAGCATCTGTAGATTGATGTCTGGACTAAAGGTAGGGTTCAGACAGATGTACGCATTGAATAGCGGATATTCATCTTTTAAAAAGTGTGTAATTAAGTTTGCGGTGATGCCGCTTCCAACAATGCTAATAAAAGGAGATGTTTTGTAGTTTTCTTCAAGATAAGGAACCAATTCATCTTTTATAAAAAATAAAAAACGCTCACTGTCGGCTGTCAAACCACTGTTGATATTATGGATAGAAGCATCTTTATTCCGCGTGTTGGCCATTTGTATTCCAACGATAATTTGTTTCGGAGCTCTATCGGTATATTCTAATAATTTGGCATTGCCTACGTACAAATCAAAAAGATAGTCGGCATCTAAAATTAGGGTTAATGGATATGTAGAAGAACTGTCTTTTTCGTACCCTACAGGTAGATGAATTTGCACTATTCTTGTGTCTTGTAATTCCTCTGATTCGTATTCTTCTATGGTGGTTGTTTGACAAAAAACAAGGCTGTTACAGTATAAAAGCAGCACTATAGATAGCAGGTTTTTCATTGACGGGGATTTTGATACTGAAAAATACTCTTTTTCTTTTAGAATAAATGCAAACAATAACTAGTATTATTTCCTATTTTTGTAATTAGAACGTTTAAAAAAACAATTTATGATACAGCCAGTTTGGGAAACGGTAAAAGAATACGAAGACATTACCTATAAAAAATGCAATGGAGTGGCAAGAATCGCATTTAATCGGCCTGATGTTCGGAATGCTTTTCGTCCCAAAACTACCAAAGAGTTGTATGATGCTTTTTATGATGCAGGAGAAGACACCTCTATTGGAGTTGTGTTATTATCTGCAGAAGGTCCGTCTTCAAAAGACGGCATTTATTCATTTTGTTCTGGTGGAGATCAAAAAGCACGTGGTCATCAAGGTTATGTAGGTGATGATGGCTATCATCGGTTAAATATTTTAGAGGTACAACGGTTGATTCGGTTTATGCCAAAAGCAGTGATTGCAGTGGTGCCAGGTTGGGCAGTTGGTGGCGGACACAGTTTGCACGTGATTTGTGATTTGACTTTAGCATCTAAAGAGCACGCTATTTTTAAACAGACAGATGCAGATGTAACAAGTTTTGACGGAGGATATGGTTCTGCTTATTTGGCGAAAATGGTAGGGCAAAAAAGAGCTCGTGAAATTTTCTTTTTAGGGCGTAATTATTCAGCACAGGAAGCCTATGAAATGGGGATGGTCAATGCGGTAATTCCACATGATGAATTAGAGTCAACTGCCTATGAATGGGCGCAAGAAATTTTAGCAAAATCACCCATGTCGATTAAAATGCTAAAGTTTGCTATGAATTTAACGGATGACGGAATGGTTGGGCAACAGGTGTTTGCTGGTGAAGCAACCCGATTGGCATATATGACAGAAGAAGCAAAAGAAGGACGTGATGCCTTTTTAGAAAAACGGAAACCTAATTTTGTAAAGAAATGGATCCCGTAATTAATTAATAATCTTTAAGAGTGAATTCGTAATTATTTTATATGAAAATAATATGCATTGGGCGTAATTATGCCAAACACATAAAAGAATTGGACAATGAGCGACCAGAGAATCCAGTCGTTTTTTTAAAGCCAGATTCGGCTATTTTACCTAAAAAAAATCCATTTTTTATTCCTGCCTTTTCAGATGATGTACATTATGAAGTAGAGGTATTGGTAAAAATCAATAAAGTTGGTAAGCATATCGAACCCAAATTTGCACATACATATTATGATGAAGTCGGATTGGGAATCGACTTTACAGCGAGAGATGTACAAACCAAATGCAAAGAAAAAGGATTGCCATGGGAAAAATCCAAGGCTTTTGACGGAAGTGCTGTTGTTGGCGAGTTTTATCCGAAGGAAGATTTTGAGCTGGAAAACCTACAGTTTCAATTGCTCAAAAATGATGTACTTGTACAAGATGGAAACACCAACAATATGCTGTGGAAGACCGATGAATTGATTGCCTATGTTTCGCAATATTTTACCTTAAAAAAAGGAGATATTCTATTTACAGGAACTCCAGCAGGAGTTGGAAAAGTTATTGTAAACGATGTGTTAACAGGGGCTCTAGGAGGGAAACAAGCTTTTCAAATTAAAGTGAAGTAGAATAAACGAGTTTCAGAGTTGCAAAGTTGTAGAGTAGCAAAGTTACAGAGTTGCAGAGTGAATTATTTTAATAAAATCTTTTATTACTGGGTTTGCGTTTGTTTTTATTTTGTTTCACCTACTTAATTTTATTTGGAAGAAAAAAGAAAAACTTTGCCACTTTGAACCTTTGAAATTCAAAAAAAATGAACGCAGAAATTATTACCATTGGAGATGAAATTCTTATCGGGCAAATTGTAGATACCAACTCGAAATGGATAGCGATTGCATTGAATAAAATTGGAGTTTCTGTTCATCAAATTACTTCTATTCAAGATGACAGGCAACATATTTTAGATGCTTTAAAAGAAGCGGAAGCAAGAGTGGATCTTGTAATTGTAACTGGAGGATTGGGGCCGACAAATGATGATATTACAAAAAAAACAATTGCTGAATATTTTAACGATTCAGAATGGATAGAGTATCCAGAAGTACTTGAACATATCAAATCTTTGTTTAAAAAGATTGATCATCCTTTTAAAGATATACAACGGTATCAAGCACAATTGCCTTCAAAAGCGACTCGTCTCAAAAATGAATTTGGAACTGCACCTGGCATGTGGTTTTATGAAAACAAGACCGTATTTGTCTCGCTTCCAGGGGTTCCATACGAAATGAAAGGCTTGATGACAAACGAAGTGTTGCCGAGAATTCAGGAGCAATTTCAATTGCCATGCATCATTCATAAAACAGTGATGACGCATGGTCAGGGTGAAAGTGTGATTGCAGATCGAATTGTTGACTGGGAAAACAATTTACCTTCATACATCAAATTGGCGTACTTACCTTCTTTTGGTAAAGTACGTTTGCGTGTGTCCGCCAAAGGCGAAAACAAACAAGCGTTAGAACGTGTGTTAAAAGAACAATTAACGGAATTAAGCGCACTTATTTCTGATATTATTGTCGGTTTTGATACCGATGCATCCATAGAAAAAAGAGTAGGGGAGTTGCTAACAGCGCAACACAAAACGATTTGCACTGCCGAGAGTATGACAGGTGGGAAAATAGCAGCAACCTTAGTCTCTGTTGCGGGAGCATCTAGCTATTTTAAAGGTGGTTTTGTCGCTTATTCTGCAGAAACAAAGCAACAGTTGTTGGGTGTTCCAAAAAGCTTGATTGAAAAACACAGCGTTGTTAGTAAAGAAGTTGCTGAGGTCATGGCGATATCTGCACAAAAGAAGTTAAAAACAGATTATGCCATTGCAGTTACAGGAAACGCAGGGCCAACAACGGATAAAACTGATAAAACCATTGGGGTGGTTTATATTGCGTTGGCTTCTGAAAAAGGAGTATTTACAGAAGAATTTAATTTCGGAAAACCACGAGAAAAAGTGATTCACAGAACGGTAAACAAAGCCTTGGAAATGCTGCAAAAAAAGATTCTAAAAAATAACTAGAATTGTTTGGTTGAATGTGTAATTTTTTCATAAATTTGCACCTCGTTTAGAAATAATACTAAAACTGTCAAGAAGATGTCTAGAGTTTGTGAACTTACAGGAAAAAAAGCAATGGTTGGAAACAACGTTTCTCATGCTTTGAATAGAACTAAAAGAAAATTTGACGCTAACTTAATGGTGAAGCGTTTTTATATTCCAGAAGAAGATACATGGATTACATTAAAAATCTCTGCTTCTGCGTTAAAAAACATTAATAGAAAAGGGATTTCTGCTGTTTTGAAAGAAGCTAGAACAAAAGGATTTTTAAAAAAATAATCCAACCTTAAAAAACACATAGAGAGATGGCAAAAAGAGGAAATAGAGTTCAAGTAATCTTAGAATGTACAGAGCATAAAGCTTCAGGACAAAGAGGAACTTCTAGATACATTACAACAAAGAATAAGAAAAACACTCCTGATAGATTGGAAATTAAAAAATTCAACTCAATCTTAAAGAGAATGACCGTTCATAAAGAAATTAAATAATACATTATAGATCATGGCAAAAAAATCAGTAGCATCGTTACAGACAGGTTCAAAAAGATTATCAAAAGCGATCAAAATGGTAAAATCTCCGAAAACAGGAGCATACACATTTGTTGAAGCGATCATGGATCCTAAAAAAGTAAACGACTTTTTAGCTAAAAAGTAATCGTTTTTTATATAAAATTACAAAGCTACTTTCAATTTGAGAGTAGCTTTTTTTATGTCTAATAATTCCGTATTTTTGGGCGTTGGCCTATCGAAAGAAGGTTGTCGAAAATGTTCGGAATTTCAGCAGTTGCTCTCTTCGAGGAGCTTCATAATGAAATATTGAAACGTTCAGTATAAAAGATACTACAAAAACAAAAAAATGAGTTTTTTTAAAAAGATATTTTCATCACAAAAGAAAGAAACATTAGACAAAGGCTTGGAAAAAACCAGTACTAGTTTTTTGTCAAAACTCTCAAAAGTTGTCGCAGGAAAATCGAAAGTCGATGCCGCTGTTTTAGACAATTTAGAGGAGGTTTTAGTGTCTTCAGATGTAGGTGTTGAAACTACCTTAAAAATAATTGATCGCATAGAAGCTCGTGTTGCAAAAGATAAATATGTAGGAACGGAAGAGCTCAATACGATATTGCGAGAAGAAATTGCAGGATTACTTTCTGAGACAAATACAGGAACAGCTACTGAGTTTGTACTTCCAGAGGTGTCTACCGAGGCAGGAGAGAAAAAACCTCATGTAATCATGGTGGTTGGCGTAAATGGTGTTGGTAAAACAACCACGATTGGAAAACTCGCAGCACAGTTTAAAAAGAAAGGCTTGAAAGTTGTTTTGGGTGCTGGAGATACTTTTAGAGCTGCAGCAATTGATCAATTACAAATTTGGGCAGATCGAGTAGAAGTGCCTATTGTTCGTCAAGAAATGGGTTCGGATCCTGCTTCTGTTGCTTTTGACACCTTGCAATCTGCTGTAACTCAAAAAGCAGATGTGGTGATTATAGATACAGCAGGACGTTTGCACAACAAAGTCAATTTAATGAACGAGCTGGTAAAAATCAAACGGGTCATGCAAAAAGTGATTGCTGACGCACCTCACGAGGTCTTACTGGTATTAGATGGATCTACAGGGCAAAATGCCTTTGAGCAAGCCAAACAGTTTACCTTGGCTACTGAAGTCACTTCTTTGGCAGTAACCAAATTAGACGGTACCGCAAAAGGCGGTGTTGTGATCGGAATTTCAGATCAATTTCAGATCCCCGTAAAATACATCGGCGTAGGAGAAGGTATTGATGATCTACAAGTGTTTAATAAACATGAGTTTGTAGATTCTTTTTTTAAGTAAAATAAGAAGTAAGAAGAAAAGAGAAAATGAGCGATGTGAAAAGTTTCAAAAATATTAAATTCATATATTAAAAAAATCAAAGCGAGTATCGATTAGAAGAGCGTGTTTCTCTTTTCTTCTGACTCCTTTCTACTTTAAAACATGCGCACAAAAACAATCAAAAAAAATAAAATCAATGTAGTTACGTTGGGATGTTCTAAAAACATCTATGACTCTGAAGTGTTGATGGGACAATTGAAAGCTAACGGAAAAGACGTCGTTCACGAAGATGTTAATGATGATGGAAACATTGTCGTGATCAATACCTGCGGATTTATCGGAAAAGCCAAAGAAGAATCCATTGATACCATCTTGCATTATGCCCAACGGAAAGAAGCTGGAGAAATTGACAAAGTCTACGTGACAGGTTGTTTGAGTGAACGCTATAAGCCGGATTTAGAAAAAGAAATCACCAATGTAGATCAATTTTTTGGGACCCATGATTTACCCAACTTACTAAAAGTATTGGAAGCCGATTATAAGCACGAATTGATTGGAGAGCGTTTGACCACCACTCCGAAACATTATGCTTATTTGAAAATTGCAGAAGGTTGTGACCGACCTTGTTCTTTTTGCGCCATTCCCTTAATGCGTGGAAAACACATTTCAACACCCATTGAAGAGATTGTTATTGAGGCTACAAAATTGGCAGAAAAAGGCATCAAAGAAGTCATGTTGATTGCTCAGGATTTGACGTATTATGGATTGGATATCTATAAAAAACGTTCCTTGGCAGAGCTGTTAAAGGCGTTGGCTAAAATAGAAGGGATCGAATGGATTCGGATGCATTATGCTTTTCCATCAGGTTTTCCGATGGATGTATTGGAGGTAATGAAATCGGAACCTAAAGTGTGTAATTATTTAGACATTCCTTTACAACATATCAATACAGAATTGTTGAAATCGATGAAGCGTGGAACTACGCATGAGAAGACCACTGCATTGATTCATAAATTTCGAGAAGTAGTTCCAGAAATGGCAATACGAACCACTTTGATTGTTGGATACCCAGGAGAAACAGAAGAAATGTTTCAAGAATTAAAAGATTGGATTGAGGAAATGCGTTTTGAACGCATGGGGGCTTTTGAATATTCTCACGAAGAAAACACTGGAGCTTATGTGTTGGAAGACGATGTGCCTGCAGAAGTGAAGTTTAAAAGAGTTAATGAGATCATGGAAATTCAAAGTCAGATTTCTTGGGAGTTGAATCAAGAAAAAATTGGAAAAACCTTTCGTTGTTTATTTGACCGTAAAGACGGAGAATACTTCTATGGGCGTACAGAATTTGACTCACCAGATGTGGATAATGATGTATTGGTAGCTGCCAAAGATCATTATATCAAAATTGGAGAATTCATCGATATTAAGATTCACGAAGCAGGAGATTTTGATTTGTATGGCGCTCCTGTATAAGGAGTTGTAATAAAATGTATTTGGCTTAGTCTTTAATGCATCTCACAGAATTTCCATCAGCTCTTGCTCTGTTTCCTATAAGTGCATTACTTAAGCTAATCCCTAAAACTCTAGACTCGAGTCCACTTAGGGTGCTACTTCTGTAACCGACAAAAGTGCCTATATTTCCAATAGCACCACTCATTCTACTTCTAGCGCCTCCAATAGACAATTTTAAAACGGAAGCAAAAGCGCCTGTAGCATCATTTGATGTCCAACTTTCCATTTCTGCTTTCCATTCAGTTTCCGTAGGTATTCTAAAGCCAGTAGGACACGGATTGTTTGTGCCATTTGTACCTTGCCAAAGTGTATTGTTTTGTGGAGACAACCAATTGTCATGGCCTAAAATAAAATTAGAATGCCCAGGTGTAGCTGTGTTTGAAACGCTATTTGTCGTTGCTGAGGTTCTTAGTTCATGCCCATCAGTAGCCCTTCCCCATTGGTATAAAGAACCATAAGCCGAAACGTCGGTTATTGAACTGGCAATATTGCTAGCTCCTAAGTTTCTATCCATCCATATTCTACCCGTTTTGGGGTTGGTTACTGTGCCTGAATTATAAGGTGTTGTTACTTCTGGAATAATTGATTCTGTATCATTATCTGAGCAGCTGATAAAGAAAAAAAATCCCATTACTATTTTAATAAATGTGCCTTTCATAATTTTTATTAATTAGATATATCAGATAAAGGATATCTAAAGACGCCTTTTGAATTGGTGGCTACAACAATGTAGTTCTCATTAAGAGCTACATCAAAAATTGTTAAATCTAATAGTCCTTCATTTATTGTTGACCAAGTGTCACCATTGTCAGTTGAATAAAAGACTCCAGCTCCAAAGGATCCAGCAACAATTAGTTGACTATTACTAGCAAAACCTCTATATGATCCTGAAGGAAGTCCTCCCGATAGAAGGGTCCAATTTGCTCCAGAGTCTGTAGATCGGAAAACTCCTGTTCCGGTTTCTCCTCCTGCAAACAGTGTCGTTCCTTTAGACTCAATCGCTCTAAATTTTGTTCCAGAGAGCCCATTGTTAATAGGTGTCCAAGTTTCTCCCCAATCGGTACTTGAATATAGACCAGCTCCATTAGTTCCTACAAAAATATGATGTTGCATGCTGGTAACACATCGTACATCTGTTCCTACTAAACCTGCTGAAACCCAATTCTCTCCTTGGTCGTTTGAGCGAAAGACACCAGTCGGGCCAACAACAATCAAATAGGGAGATGTAAAAGTGATACCGCTAGATAATAGATTTGTTAAACCATTGCTTTTTGAAATCCAAGTTGCGCCATTGTCTGCACTTCTGTAAACACCTTGACTGGTACAGGTATAAATATATGTGCCATCAGAGGTAAATCCTCGTGTAGGGCCAACGTCATCATTTCCTGTGTTAGATAAAATATAGTTTTCAGCTTTATCAGTAGATAAGTATGTGCCTGTTTTTCCACCAGCTAAATTATAGTCTCCTACGGTTATTAAAGATTGCATGTTTAAAGATGCTGTACCTATGCTCTGAGCCCATTTGTTATCATCTGAAGAGGTTGGTCCTTCTATTTCTGTATCATTGTCGTCTGAACAACTGATAAATAAAAGTGTCAATGCCAATACGTGTGTAATTGTAATTTTCATAATTTTTTTCTTTTTCCTTTAGACCAAAATTATTTCTAAAGGTTTAATGGTAACATCAAACACCGCCTACTCACTTTGATTTGTACGGAACTCTAGTTTTGAATGTATAGCACATTAAAAAGCACAATACTTATTTTAGGCATTGTGCTTTTTAAACAAAGAAGCTGTTCGTAAATAGCTGTTTTATAGTTTCTTCATACTCGGATTGGTCATAAACAGCGCATTGGCGAAAAACAATTTTCCGTTTTCCCAAAAACCTCTAAACAGTGGATTGTCAACCATATAAATAAGGCTTCCTCTGCCAATTTGTTCTTCTCCAAAAATCAATGATTTTGTAAGCTTTTCAAACGTTTTATGACCTGCAAATCCTGAGATAGCTGTATTGTCTTCTAGTCGAACAACATTAAAGCCATCTTTTAAATAGGCATATGAATTGCTGCTTAATTTTAAGGTAAAATAACTGTTGTTATAGCCAAAAGCCAATGGGTGAGAACTGTCTACTTTTGTTTTAAAAATAGCGCCCGTAATACTGTTTTGAATGCCTTCTCTTTCTAGTTGATCATAATTAACTAAATGCACGTCTTTGTCTGCGTTTTTGTCTTCTTTTGTATCACTGTCTTTATC
>Ga0209035_10000285_pt1 | contig 19798 bp, 19 predicted proteins | sample MarorgKNORR_S2LV_6_FD_188220 | JGI IMG/M metagenome (GOLD analysis project Ga0209035, IMG submission 188220) | Marine microbial communities from the Southern Atlantic Ocean, analyzing organic carbon cycling - AAIW_A/KNORR_S2/LV (SPAdes) (version 2) | ecosystem: Environmental > Aquatic > Marine... | reverse complement strand
GATGCAGATGTTTACAACACATTATTGAAAGTTGCAGATCTACAACACGAAACCAAACAGCCTTTTTTTAATTTTGTAATGACCAGTTCCAATCATCAGCCATATACATATCCTGATGGAGTAATTGACATTCCTTCAGGTAAAAACAGAGAAGGTGCCATTAAATATGCTGACAAAACTTTTGAAGATTTTTTTAAGGAAGCAACAACAAAACCTTGGTTTAAAAATACTGTATTTGTGATTATGGCAGACCATTGTGCGTATAGCGCAGGAAGAACAGAACTCAATATTGAAAACCACCACATCCCTGCTTATATTTTCAATTTAAAACATGAAACCCCTGTAGAAGTAAACAAACTCTCTTCTCAAATAGACATTTTCCCTACGCTTTTTGGCTACTTAAATTGGAGTTACACATCCTTTCTTTTTGGAAAAGACATTTCGAAAATGACTCCCGAAGATGAACGAGCATTCATTGGAAATCATCGAAAAATAGGACTGTTAAAAAACAAGCAGTTTTTGGTATTGGAAACAAACAAAACACATTCTTTCTACGATTGGAACGAACATGAAAATACGTTGACAAGCACCGAGACAGACAGTTTGTTTTTAACAGAAACCATTAGCTATTATCAAGCCGCTTTTGAGTTGTTTAAAAACGGAGGACTCAAAACACCAAACAAGATTACTGTAAAACGGACTAATTAAGGTATTGTTTGAACAGCGCTTTTATCTTACAAATCGATACGTCAGTTTGAGTAAAAAAGTATCGTCTGCTACTTTATTAAATAGTTGATTTTGAATAGACTTTGTTAAAGATTCATCAACACCTCCACTTCCAACAACTCCTCTAGACCAAACTAAAAACACTTCTGATCCTGGAATGTATTCCCAGCGAATTACCAAGTTAGAACGAAACTGTACAAAAGAAAAATCTGGGTTTCGAAAGCTATAATCTGTTGTGCTATCTGTATTTTCATCTATCAAATACGTACCATCCTCTTCAGAGATCTGACCTGAATCATACCATGTTACACGATCATTTAGGTCTTTCGCTGTTGCATCTTTTACATAATTAAAATTAGAATACCTTCCTCTCGTAATAAATGGAGATCCGTAAAATTGCAATGATAAATTTGGATTAAAACTGTAATTAACCCGCAAGGAAGAACTCCATGTTTGCTGATCAATTTCTCCTAAAATATAACGTTTTACCGTTCCAAAATCTCGCTGAGACACATACTGTGTTTTATTAGGATTTTGATTAAAAGCTGTTTGGAGAGAAAGACTCAATGCATTTGTTGGTTGATATGAAAATCGCAATACATACCGTTTGAATGAAAAATTCCCTTGTTTCGCAGTGCTATTGACAAAGCCCAACCTGAAATTGAATTTTTTACTTTGATCTGACCCAAAAAATAAAAATGCAAAATTTTCATCAGAAAATCTCCATCGAGGACCTCCTCGTAAAAAAGTATTGATAAAGATTCTTGGCTTGTATCCAAATCCTGTTTCTGTCCACCAATTATTTTTCCAATTAACAGAAAATTTACCATCTAATTGAAAACGATTGTAATTTCCATCAAAATCATAGGTTGAAGATTGGTTCAATTCAATATTTGCTCTTCGAAAGAATGTTGTTGGTTTTAAGAATTGATATCTTACATGTACATCCTGACTTATTTCATCAGCTTGTCTTAAAAATCCAATATCGTTCAATTCTAATTCTGGTGATCTCCATGCTAAATCGCCTCCATATCGCCAATTTCCACCACCCGATTTACCAGCTGATATCCTACCTCCTGTTCCTGACAATGATGTTCTATTTGGATCTACACGTACATGACCTGCATCAACTCTTTGAAACAAATGCGTAAGCGATCGCTGTGTGTTTTCTATGGCTTCTTTACTTCCTGTAACGGTACTAAACACCAGATTTCCTTCTACAAAATAAGTTCTTTTCTTCCAATTATGTTTAAAATCCAACCCGCCAGTATAGGCTGCTTTGTGTAAATTATTAAACCCTCCATTTAAGTTTCGGTTGGTTGCGGTAAAAATTCCTCCTATGTATGAATTTTTGTTATTAAAATCTTTTTGGGCTCTTACAACAAGGTAGTTTGTAAGAGGTTCGACAATCTCTTCTCTCTGGGCGCCATCTCCTTTAATTTGCGCAAACTCTTTAGACGTAACGCTTTCTAACAGCCCAATTGACCAGCCGCTTTTTGTTTTTCCTGAAAATTTCGCAGCCCCTAAAATAGTCGTATTTATGGGTGTATCTGCATATTCTCCAGCAGCCAAACTAGCGCTTCCATGCGGCCCTCTTCCAATTCTTCTACTATAGAATACATTGTCTTGGTTTTCTCCAAATCGATAATCAAAAATATTTTTATTTTCTACAAAAAACGGACGCTTTTCTTCCAAAAATATTTGAAACCCGTCCAACGAAAAACTTCCTGGATCTGCTTCTACTTGCCCAAAATCTGGATTGATCGTTAAGTCTAATGTTAAATCATTGGTAATTCCGATTTTAGCATCGACACCTCCATTTAATTTAAAATCGGTTCCGTCTCTAAAAGGATTGCCTGTTTCTTTTGGATAGGTGTCATATTGCAATACTGTAAAGGGCTGAATCTCTAATTGTTTTTGCGGTTTTAAATTGATAAGACCATGTAATTCTCCTGACTCACTAATAAACCCAGAAGCATCAACAGGAATTCTATTCCATACAGATCGTTCATTATTTCTAAAAAGATTACGCACCACATTTAAACCCCAAATTTGTTCTTTTGCATTACCAAAACGCAACTGGCTAAATGGAATTTTCATTTCTGCGGTCCATCCTGTATCATCAATAACTGCTTTTGTGTACCAAACGGGATTCCAGCTATCATCAATATTATCACCATCATCTGTTGCAATCTCATCACCTTTAACTCCCGCTGCAGTCACTGTAAAAATAAAAGCAGTACGTTGGTCATAATAACTGTCAATTACAAGATTAACTCTATCACCCTCAAAGCCATCTCGTCTAGACAATCGTTTTTCAATTTTATCGGGCTCTGCATCAAAAGAACGAATGGCTACATACAAATACTTGGCATCGTATAAAATTTTAAATTTTGTTTGATATGACGGCGTTGTATTCTCGTCTGGATCATTTTCTATAAAACCACCTCCCCAAGAAACTGTGTTCCAGGTTTCATCATCAATAACACCATCAATTACTGGTGATTTTAATCCTTCAATCGTTGTTGTAGTGTACTTTTTCTTTATCGTTTTTGTGACTACTTCTTGTCCATAACTATATTGAAATAGTAAAGAAGTAATTAAAATAAACGCTAGCGGATTCCTTTTCATTTATTAAATAATTTCGGTAAAATTTTTACTTTTTAAGAGGTTATCTCTTACCGTAAAGACTCCTTTTTTTCTTAAGTGTTACAAGAATCAAAATTAATCAATTCCCCTCTTAATTATTTGTTAATTCTTACGACATCTCTTTAACAATCAATCAGTAAAATAAGTCCATTCACTGTTTGCTGATTTGATATTTAGTTGTACCTTTGCAGACCTTTTTTAAGGAAAATTTTTATTTATTAATTGACAAAAACTAATCGTGTATGAACACATTAAGTTACAAAACAGTATCAGCAAACAAGAACACCACTAACAAAGAGTGGTTGGTTGTTGATGCGGACGGACAAACTTTGGGTCGTCTTGCTTCTAAAATAGCGATATTAATTAGAGGCAAACACAAAACAAATTATACTCCTCACGTAGATTGTGGAGATAATGTTGTTGTAATTAACGCAGAGAAAATTGTATTAACTGGTAAAAAGTGGACAGACAAGTCTTACATCCGTCACACAGGATATCCAGGAGGTCAAAGATCACTTACTGCAACTGAACTTTTCGAAAAAGACCCTACAAGGTTAATGGAAAAAGCAGTAAAAGGAATGTTACCTAAAAACAAATTAGGTAGCGCGCTTTTCAGAAATTTATATGTATACGCTGGAGGCGAGCACCAACACACCGCTCAAAACCCAAAAGCTATTAACCTTAACGATCTTAAATAATGGATATTGTACACAAAATAGGTAGAAGAAAAACAGCTGTTGCGCGTATTTATCTTACAGAAGGTAAAGGTAATATTACAATCAACAAAAGAGAGTTTGAAAATTATTTCACAACTCCAACATTACAATATAAGGTACAACAACCTCTTCAATTAACAGACAACTTAACATCTTATGATATTAAAGTAAATGTTTTTGGAGGCGGAGTTACTGGTCAAGCAGAAGCAATTCGTTTAGCAATTACTAGAGCATTGGTATTTATTAATGAAGAGCACAGACTAGTCTTAAAACCTGAAGGATTATTAACAAGAGATCCAAGAATGGTGGAAAGAAAGAAATTTGGGCAGAAAAAAGCACGTAAAAAATTCCAATTCTCTAAACGTTAATACGTTGATAGAATTGTTAATTTATAAATTAAATATAACAGTTTAGCATCTAAATAGGTAAGACTCTTAACAGACTACTTACCTATTGCTACATTAAAAGAAAGTAAACAAAATGGCAAACATTGACATTAAAGAATTATTAGATAACGGTGTACACTTTGGTCACCTAACTAGAAAATGGAACCCAAACATGGCTCCATACATTTATACAGAACGTAACGGTGTTCACATCATCGATTTGTATAAAACTGTTGCAAAAATAGAAGAATCTGCGGCTGCTTTAGAAAAAATAGCAAACTCTGGAAGAAAAATTTTATTTGTTGCTACTAAAAAACAAGCAAAAGACATTGTTGCTGAGAAAGCAACAACCATTAACATGCCTTTTATTACAGAAAGATGGCCTGGCGGAATGCTAACCAACTTTGTAACCATAAGAAAAGCGGTTAAAAAAATGTCTACTATTGACAGAATGAAGTTAGATGGATCTTTTGATGCATTGTCTAAAAGAGAAAAATTACAAATCAACCGTCAGAGAGAAAAATTAGAAAAGAATTTAGGTTCTATTACTGATATGACTCGTTTACCTGGTGCAATTTTTGTAGTTGATGTAAAGAAAGAGCATATTGCTGTTGCTGAAGCTCAAAAATTAAACATTCCAATTTTTGCATTGGTAGATACAAATTCTGATCCAAGACCGATTGATTTTGTAATTCCTGCAAATGATGACGCCTCTAAATCTATTGAAAAAGTATTAGGTTTTATTATTGATGCAATTGCAAATGGTTTAGCAGAAAGAAAAGCTGGTAAAGAAAAAGCGAAAGTTGAAGCTCCTAAAACTGAAGAAAAAGCTGAGGCAAAAGAAGAAGTTGAGGTAAAAGCAGAAGCTGAAACTGAAACTGAAGCTCCAAAAGCGAAAGCTAAAAAAACGGTAAAAAAAGCAGCTCCGAAAGCAAAAGCGAAAGCTGAGGCAAAAGAAGAAGCTAAAACCGAAACTAAAGCTCCTAAAGCTGAGGTTAAAAAAACGGCAAAAAAAGCAGCTCCTAAAGCGAAAGCTACAAAAGCTGAAGCAAAGCCAAAAGCAAAAGCAGCTACCGTTAAAGAAGCTAAATAATTAATGTATAATACATGGATGTATTTCTGGTTTGCATGATCAAATCAGAAATATTTCTGTAAAAAATAATAAGTGACATGGTTAAAATAACCGCTGGAGACGTAAAAAATTTAAGAGAAGCTACTGGAGCTGGAATGATGGATTGTAAAAATGCATTGGTTGAAGCAGAAGGAAATTTCGAAAAAGCAATTGAGGTTTTACGTAAAAAAGGTCAAAAAGTTGCAGCCAAAAGAGCAGACAGAGAGTCTACTGAAGGTCTTGCAATCACAAAAATTAATGCTGACAAAACCATAGGTGTTGCCATCGTTTTAGCATGTGAAACTGACTTTGTTGGTAAAAACGATTCTTTTAAAGAATTGGCAACCCAATTCGTAGATATCGCAATAAACCATTCCGACAAAGAGGCTTTCTTACAAGCAGACTTTAATGGAATGACTGTTGCTGATAAATTGATTGAGCAAACTGGTGTTATCGGTGAAAAATTAGAAATCACTGCATTCGAAAGAATTGAAGCTGCCTATATAGGTTCTTATACACATATTGGAAAAATTGCTGCAATTGTTGGATTGTCTGCCTCTGCTGATAAAGCAGATGTACTTACAAAAGACCTTGCGATGCAAGCAGCATCTATGGGTGCAACAACATTATCATATAATGATTTCGACCCAAGTTTTGTTGCTTCTGAAACAGAAGCAAGAATTGCTGTTATCGAAAAAGACAATATTGAATTAGGTAGACTAGGGAAGACACTTAAAAATGTACCTCAATTTATTTCAATGGCTCAATTATCTGATGCTGTTTTAGCAAGTGCTGAAGAAGCTGCCAAAGCAGAATTAAAAGCCGAAGGTAAACCTGAACAAATTTGGGATAGAATTCTTCCAGGGAAAATGGAACGTTTTATTTCTGACAATACAACCTTAGATCAAGAACAATGCTTGCTAGACCAAAAATTCATCAAAGATGAAAAGAAAAATGTAGCAGACTATGTGAAGACTTATGGAGATGTTTCTGTAAGTGATTTTAAAAGAGTTGCTTTAGGTTAATTCCTTTTTAAAAATTTAGTTAAAAAACCATCCAAATTCGGATGGTTTTTTTAGTTAACAAGAATCCAAACATCAAGACTCTAGCTTCATTTGAATTTCTTATATTTGTAAAACTTTCAACAAAACTATGCAATACAAAAGAGTTCTTTTAAAATTAAGCGGAGAGGCATTAATGGGTGATAGAGCGTACGGAATTGACCCTAAACGCTTGTCAAAATATGCACAAGAAATAAAACAAGTTGTAGACAAAGGAATCGAGGTTGCCATTGTAATTGGCGGCGGAAATATTTTTAGAGGTGTTGCTGGTGCCAGTAACGGAATGGACAGAGTTCAAGGAGACCATATGGGAATGCTTGCGACCTGCATCAATGGATTGGCATTACAAAGTGCTTTAGAATCGGAAAATGTGTACACTCGTTTACAAACCGCTATCGAAATCAAAGAAATTGCCGAGCCTTATATTAAAAGACGCGCCATTCGTCATTTAGAAAAAGGAAGAGTTGTTATTTTTGGAGGAGGTACTGGAAATCCTTATTTCACAACAGATACCGCAGCAGTTTTAAGAGCTATTGAAATTAATGCAGACGCTGTCTTAAAAGGAACACGCGTGGATGGAATTTACAATTCCGATCCTGAAAAAAACAAAGACGCTAAAAAATTTGAAAACATTACCTTTAAAGAAGCCATTGCCAAAGGCTTAAAGATAATGGACATGACAGCTTTTACGTTAAGTGAAGAAAATAAATTGCCGATTATTGTTTTCGATATGAATACCGAAGGAAACTTGATGAAGTTAGTTTCTGGCGAAAAAATTGGAACCATTGTTAACGACAAATAAGTCAATAACAAAAATCTTTTATCATGAACGAAGAAATTGAATTTATTATAGACGCTTCTAAAGAGCAAATGCAAAATGCAATTGAGCATTTGGTTAAAGAATTAAGAAATATTAGAGCTGGGAGAGCAACTCCTGCAATGTTAGCCGGAATTCAAGTTGATTATTATGGTTCTCAAACGCCATTAAGTCAAATTGCAAACATCAATACTCCTGATGCAAGAACCATTACCGTTCAACCTTGGGAAAAAAATATGTTGCAAGAAATTGAAAAAGCAATTATGATTGCCAATATTGGCTTTAATCCTATGAACAATGGAGAAAATATTATCATAAATGTCCCGCCGTTAACTGAAGAAAGACGTGTTGGATTAGCAAAACAAGCAAAAGCAGAAGCAGAACATGCTAAAGTTGGCGTTCGAAATGCACGTAAAGATGCAAATAACGACATCAAAAAAGTAGACATCTCTGACGACATGAAAAAAAATTCAGAAGGAGATGTACAAGTTTTAACAGATGAGTTTGTAAAAGAAATAGAGCAGCTACTTTCTAGCAAAGAAAAAGAAATAATGACTGTCTAAAAATCTTCTTCTTTATAGAGTATAAAAAAAGAGCGTTTTAAAACGCTCTTTTTTTATGGATATTTTATACTAAACATTCAGTACATTTGTAAAAAAAATAGAATGAGTTTCTGGACTAAAATCGCAGGATTAATCTTAAGAAATAGATACATTGTTCTCCTTTTAATTGCAGGAGTAACTACCTTTTTAGCCCTGCAAATGAAACACATGAAGTTTTCATATACAGAGGCTAATTTATTGCCCGAAGACCATGAAGCAAATGTTCAATACAATCAGTTCTTACAAATTTTCGGAGAAGAAGGGAATTTAATTCTTCTTGCTGTAAAAGACTCCACATTATTTACGCCTACAAAATTTAATGCATGGAATCAACTAACAAAGGCTTTTGATTCTATGCCTGAAGTAGCATATACGGTGTCTATTGCCAATATTCAAAAACTAAAAGCAGACAGAAAGCAACGTAAATTCATTCTTAAACCTTTACTAGACAAAGAACCTACTACAGAAAAAGAAGTCATAGCAATTAAAAAACAGTTGTTTGAAAAATTGCCTTTTTATGACAATTTACTATACAATAAAGAAACAGGAACTGTACAAACTGCTATTTACATTAAGAAAAGTATTGTAAACACTCCTGTTCGTAGAGATTTTATTTTCAATGCATTAATTCCGATCATAAAACAATTTAAAAAAGACACAAACCTGGATGTTCGAGTTTCAGGAATGCCCTATATCAGAACCGTAAACGCTCAAAACATTGTTGATGAAATTGCGTTATTTGTTGGAGGAGCTTTATCGGTAACTGCCATTATCTTCTTCTTTTTCTTTCGTTCTTTCCGAGCTACATTTATCACTCTTTTAGTAGTTTTAATTGGTGTGGTTTGGGCCTTTGGATTTATCGGTTTATTCGGATTTGAAATTACGGTTTTAACAGCTTTAATTCCTCCTTTAATTATTGTCATTGGGGTTCCGAACGCTGTTTTTCTAATCAATAAATACCAACAAGAAATTAAAACACATGGCAATCAAGCAAAGTCTTTGCAACGTGTAATTTCTAAAGTAGGAAATGCCACATTAATGACCAATATCACCACCGCCTCTGGCTTTGCAACCTTTATTTTTGTAAAGAGTCAATTACTGCGTGAATTTGGAATTTTGGCATCTATCAACATTATTAGCATCTTTATTTTAGCATTACTGATCATTCCAATCATCTATAGTTTTATGCCACTTCCAAAGAAAAAGCATTTGAATCATTTAGAAAAAAGATGGATCGACAATGTCGTAAAATGGATGGAACACATGGTGCGCAACAAACGCATTACTGTCTATATCACAACGGTAGTGATTATTGTTTTAGGAATTGTTGGCATGTATCAAATTAAAGTTTCTGGAAGCTTGATTGAAGACATGCCTAAGAGCATGAAGTTTTATAAAGACATCAAGTTTTTTGAAAAAGAATTTGGCGGAATTATGCCTCTAGAGATTTTAATTGACACTAAAAAAGAAAAAGGTGTCATGAAGTTATCTACACTGAAAAAGATGGAAAAAATCAATGAAGCGATTGCTTCTTTTCCAGAACTTTCAAAACCTGTCTCTGTCGTCAACTTGGTAAAATACAGCAAGCAGGCCTATTATAAAGGGATTCCTAAATACTACCAATTGCCCACATCGCAGGAGAAAGCTCATATTTTTTCGTACACAAAAAATTCAGAAAATAATGCTGACATGCTTAATAATTTTGTAGATTCTACAGGGCGTTATGCCAGAATTACCACCTTTATGAAAGATATTGGAACTGATAAAATGGAGCTGATTTTGGATCGATTAAAAGCAGTGGTTGCCAAAGAGTTTCCTACAGAAAAATACACGGTTTCTTTTACAGGAAAAGCCTTGGTTTTTATCAAAGGGACTAACTATTTAATTAACAACTTGGTCTTTTCATTGTCTTTAGCAATCTTCCTCATCTCCTTATTTATGGCGTGGATGTTTCGATCTTTCCAAATGATTTTAATTTCATTACTTCCAAATATTTTACCGCTATTATTAACTGCTGGATTGATGGGCTTCTTCGGAATACCAATAAAACCTTCAACAATTTTAGTTTTTAGTATTGCCTTTGGAATATCGGTAGATGACACCATTCACTTTTTAGCAAAATACCGACAAGAGCTCCGATCTAATAATTGGAAAATAAGAAAATCGGTATACAGTGCTTTACGCGAAACAGGCGTGAGTATGTTTTACACTTCTATTGTATTATTTTTCGGATTTTTAGTCTTTACCACTTCTAGCTTTGGAGGCACTATTGCTCTAGGAGGACTCGTTTCGATTACCTTACTTTTCGCAATGATTTCTAATCTGATTCTACTGCCTTCTTTGTTGCTTAGTTTTGAGCGTAAAATTGCAAACACAAAAGTAATTAAAGAGCCTACATTTAGAATTTTACCCCCAAAAGAAGAAAAAACATAGTATTAAAAAAGCTCCTTATTCTTTCTCTTAGATTATTTATTTCATAAAAAAACAGTTATACCTTTAAAAGTATAACCGTTTTTCAGTAACAAAATTTTTTCCTTTTCATAACTAATTTTGTTACTTCTTCATAATTAAGAAATTGGGGTTTAATATTCCTTTTCATAGCATTTTCCCTTCTTTACATTATTATGATAAATTTGTATTTTTTTATTTAATTTCTTGAAAAATTAACTATTAAATACTAATTTGTGCCAAGTACGAAACTTAGCTATACAAAACTAAGTGTTATTTGCATATAAGTCAACTGTGTCTTTACGCAGTTTTTCACTCTATGAATAAAAAAAGACAAACATATTATACCCAATTGAGAGTTAGCAACATTCCGTTTGATTGCACTAGCTCTGAATACATCCTTTCTTCTTTTGTGAGGGAAGGCTACAACTCTTAACTGCTATTTTTTTATAATGTATTATGCCACGTTATATTTCAACTTTCAACTCTTTTTTTTCTTTTTTAGGTAGAGAGGCCAAAATAAGATTGGCTATAGGAATTAAAAATAACCAACCCGATAATCCTGCATTTTTAAGTCTTCTAAACCCAACTGAAAATAGAACTAAATAAGTTAATATTCTATATGTAATTAGAATAATATTATGTAGTAATAGTTTTTCAATGAGAATTGTGAATAAAAATGAGACTATTATATTAATAATGAAGAAAGACCAAAACTCACTCATAGTTGCTTGACCTTTGTAGTTAAAAATATTTTTAAATGCTAAAAAGTAATTTCTCATATATATATATTTTAAGAAAAGCATAAATCTACTGCACAAGTAGCATAATAGTGAGCAACACAGCCAAGCCCTTCTATAATACATAATGTCATATCATACCAATTTTGGCTACGAATTCTATCAATTGCGCAAGCTTTAACTTGAGCAAATGTGCATCCAATAGATTTATTTGCGATAGAAGATTCAAATATTTGTTCATTAAATTTCTCGCCTTTGATTATTTGGACACTATAAGCAAGTTCTTCATCAATAAAAACTTCATATTCACCATACACTTTATTTGGATTTTCCGATAAATATGATTTTAATTCATCTTCGGAATCAAAAGACTTCATTTGTGAATCAAAGGTGAATAGATGTTTTATTGAATGTTGATTTACACTAGATTTTGATTTTGCATCAGAGTTTTCTACTACATAAACTTTCTTTGATTTTAAATCAAAATTTATTAGACCTTTAGCTTCTATAGAATTAATTTTATTATTCTCTATGTTCTCTGTTTCAGAACAAGAAGTTATTGCTATTATAGTTATAAGAGTGATGAAAGTTAATACATTAAATTTTTTCATATAATTTGTTTTTGTTTAGAAAGTAGTTTTTTTATTAATAAATTTGTGTTCTTTTATTTAATTTCTTGAAAAATTAACTATTAAACACTAATTTGTGCCAAGTACGAAACTTAGCTATACAAAACTAAGTGTTATTTGAATATAAGTCAACTGTGTCTTTACGCAGTTTTTCACTCTATGAATAAAAAAAGACAAACAAATTATACCCAATTGAGAGTTAGCAACATTCCGTTTGATTGCACTAGCTCTGAATACAAATACTATAAAGAAACCATTCCTTCTTTTTTGGGAGAAGCGGTGTATATATATTCTTTTAAAGAAAACAGAATGTTATACGCAAATGGATGGTTTGATTTATTAGGGTATACCGATGATGAAATTACATTATTAACGATTGTTAGTATTACAACTCCTAAATTTGAAGAATTCTCTCAGGAATTAAACGATAAAGCATTGCATTTTTTAGCTACTAAATCAGAACAGTTAGAGAAATATAGCTTTACGCTAGAAACAGAAAAGGTTCATAAAAACGGGAGGCATGTTCCCTTATTTTCAAGAGTTGGAGTTTTTAAATCCGAAAACGGGAAAATCACAGAAATAATGGGTGTTTCTCAAATAATTAAAACATTAAAACGAGGAAAAGTCATGCAATTTTCAGCGTATGGACCAGAAAAATCAGAATTTGAAGAAACCATAAGTAAAGAGTTGTTCAATCAATTTGTTATTTCAGGAAGAGAAAAAGAAGCGTTGGAGCTAGCCGCTAAAGGCTATGCTTTTAAAGAGATTGCAATAGCTTTAAACGTAAGTCAATCTGCTGTTGAAAAAAGAATCATTCCGATGTATAAAAGATTCAATGTTAGCAGCTTGCCTCATTTAATTAATTTTGCACATATAAACCACATCTTGTAACACCTTTGATTTAATCATTTTTTTTGAGATTGATGCTTGTTATCTTTTCTGGATGAACACCTATCGTTTTTAACATCGATACCCATGAATTTTGTAATAAAAACTCTTGGGTGTTTTCATTTCCCAACACCCAAATTATATTTTTATTTTTTATAAGATTTCTATTTCTCTCAGAATGCCGATCTATAAAACTTAAAAACTTCTCTGGGCTTACCAAGTCTTCTATATAACCTCCAGAATTTATATCATCTATAACTAAATATGTTGCATCTCTCCAAGACCAAATCAAATGCGGATCATCAGAAATACTGTCTTCTTCAAAAAAAGAAGGATATAATTTTATAGCACTTGTATATAAACATGTGTTTTGTTTTATTGACAACTCATTTACAATACCCACACTCAAACTAGTTTTTCCGCTTTTTCGAGGTCCAAAAACAACTAAATGATTTCCACCTGTTTTATTATTCATAAAGTTCAACACCTTTTTTTTATCTTGATCTCGAATCTTAAAAAACCATTGACTTAATCTAAATTGAAATGGATAACGAGCATAAAATTGATACATTTTTGTTAAAAACCAATACTTACTTGGGTATATGACAATTGCAATCAATAACAATTCAATTGATAAAGTAAGTAGTTTGCAATCTACAAGTAAACTAAATGAGAATGCTCCAAGCCAAAAAAAACATAGATCTGTAAATGTATCAAACGCAACATTTAACCACTTCGGATTAAAGACATATTTATTTCTATTCCTAACAAGCGGTCCTAAAAAATTATACAACTCAAAAGCTCCCCAGCAAATAGAAACAATACAGCTTGACCATAAAGCGTTTTCTTTTATAAAATAAAAAACTAAAAATGAAGGAATAAATCCAAGAGAGAAATGACCAAATTGATTGGAGATCCAAGAATATGTTAAGGTAACTCCTCTATGTGAATCTTTTCCAATCAAATCTGCTTTTAATTGTTTCAAAACTCTTTTAAAAGAAATATATTTCATCTAAATCTTTTTTAAATTCGTACTAATTTTTTTGACGACTAATTCGGTTTTCTAAATTAATCAAAAATTAAATGCGTTGCAAGAGCATCTTTTAAAAACCTTCTTATCTTCCTTAGTTGAGCATTGTTTAAGTAAGTGGAATAAAGTATCTTTGCCTTTTAACATCACAGTCTTCTAAAACTGAGATCGTCCAAGTTATTTTAAAATCTATCAATAGAGAACCAATGAAAAGAAGTAGCGTAATTGAAGTATTACAATCAGATAAATTTTTACAAGAAGTAACGATTAAAGGATGGGTAAGAACCTTTCGTAGCAATCGTTTTATTGCTTTAAATGACGGCTCTACACTACACAATATTCAATGTGTAGTAGATTTTGAAAACACGGAAGAAGAACTGTTAAAAAGAATAACTACAGGAGCAGCGGTGTGCATTAAAGGGACTTTAACAAAAAGTCAAGGAAAAGGGCAATCCGTAGAAATTCAAGTAACTGACTTAGAAATTTTAGGCGATTCAAACCCAGAAGAATATCCTATTCAGCCTAAAAAACATAGCTTAGAGTTTTTACGAGAAAATGCACATTTAAGAATTAGAACCAACACCTTTAGTGCCGTTATGAGAGTGCGTTCTAAGCTTTCTTTTGCTGTCCATAAATACTTTCAAGAAAATGGATTCAACTACGTAAACACACCTATCGTAACAGGTTCTGATGCCGAAGGCGCAGGAGAAATGTTTGGAGTTTCTGTTTTTGAAAAGAACAAAGCTCCGTTAAATGAAGATGGCACTATTGATTATACACAAGATTTTTTCGGAAAAGAAACCAACTTAACGGTTTCTGGTCAATTAGAAGCAGAAACCTATGCAATGGCATTAGGAAAAGTGTATACTTTTGGCCCCACTTTTAGAGCAGAAAATTCAAATACAACAAGGCATTTAGCAGAATTTTGGATGATTGAGCCTGAAGTTGCTTTCAATGATTTAGATGCAAATATGGATTTATCTGAAGACTTCATTAAATCGGTTCTTACCGATGTGTTGAAAAACTGTAAAGATGATTTGGAGTTCTTAGACCAACGTTTAACACAAGAAGAAAAAAGCAAACCACAAGCACAACGAAGTGAAATGAGTTTGTTAGAAAAACTTCATTTTGTGGTAGAAAATAATTTCAAACGCGTTAGCTATACAGAAGCTTTTGATATTTTAAGAAATTCTAAACCTAATAAAAAGAAAAAATTCCAATACCCAATTCATGAATGGGGTGTAGATTTACAATCTGAGCATGAACGCTTTTTAGTAGAAAAACATTTTAAATGTCCCGTAATTTTATTTGATTATCCAGCAACCATTAAAGCGTTCTATATGCGTTTAAATGAAGACGGAAAAACAGTAAGAGCTATGGATGTATTATTTCCAGGAATTGGAGAAATTGTTGGAGGTTCTCAAAGAGAAGAACGCTTAGAGGTATTGCAAGAAAAAATGGTAGCCTTAGATATTGATGAAAAAGAACTGTGGTGGTATTTAGATACTCGTAAATTCGGAACAGCAATACATTCTGGCTTTGGACTAGGTTTTGAAAGACTGGTTCAATTTGCAACTGGCATGGGAAATATTAGAGATGTCATTCCGTTTCCTAGAACACCTCAAAATGCAGAATTTTAAAATTCGTACATGTTGAAACAAAGCTTACATTTTAAATTATTACAAAAATTATCTCCTCAACAAATTCAGTTGATGAAGTTAATTCAATTACCCACGCAAGCTTTTGAAGAACGTTTAAAACAAGAAATTGAAGAAAACCCTGCCTTAGACACTGGGAAAGAAGAAGTTTCTGATATTGACGAATCATTAACCGATGAGTATGACGATGCTGGTTCAGAAAAAATAGAAACAGAAGATATTAATATTGATGAGTACCTTAGTGATGATGAAATTCCAAGTTATAAAACACAGGTAAACAATTACTCTGCAGATGATGAAGAAAGAGATATTCCGTATGCCGCTGGAATTACGTTTCATCAATCTTTAAAAAATCAATTAAGTACGTTTAGAATTACTGAAGAAGAAAAAATCATTGCAGAATTCTTAGTAGGAAGTGTTGATGACAATGGATATATCCGAAGAAATGTTTTAGATTTAGTTGATGACTTGGCTTTTACTCAGAACATTTTTACCACTGACAAAAAAGTGACAGAAATACTCACTACTGTCGTTCAAAAACTAGACCCTGTTGGTGTTGGAAGTCGTGATTTAAAAGAATGTTTGATCATTCAATTAAAAGCGAAAAAAGAAGACAAAAACAAAACGCTAGCAATTGAAATTCTACAAGCTTCGTTTGATCATTTTGCGAAAAAACATTACAAAAAATTGATGGAGAAATTTGATATTTCTGAAGAAGAACTCAAAGGTGTCATTGCAGAAGTCGGAAAATTAAATCCAAAACCAGGGAACTCTTATGCTGGAAACAATAAAATTGCAGAACAAATTGTTCCCGATTTTTCTATTCGAATACTAGATGGGGAATTAGACCTTACGTTGAACTCAAGAAATGCACCAGAATTACATGTTTCTAGAGCGTATAATAATATGTTGAAAGGCTACCAAGAAGCCAAAGAAAGAACCAAGTCTCAAAAAGATGCCGTGCAATTCATCAAGCAAAAATTAGATGCTGCAAAGTGGTTTATTGACGCCATCAAACAGCGCCAACAAACCTTATTGATTACAATGAATTCAATTATGCAATACCAATATGATTATTTTTTAACTGGAGATGAGCGAAAGTTAAAACCTATGATTTTAAAAGACATTGCAGAACAAATCAACATGGATATCTCTACCGTTTCTAGAGTTGCAAATAGCAAATATGTTTCTACTCCTTACGGCACAAAATTGATCAAAGAATTTTTTTCTGAATCAATGAAAAATGATCAAGGTGAAGATATTTCTACTCGAGAAATTAAAAAAATACTAGAAACTATCGTTGGTGAAGAAAGCAAGAAAAAACCACTTACCGATGACAAACTTGTTGCCGTTTTAAAGGAAAAAGGCTACCCAATTGCCCGAAGAACCATTGCAAAGTATCGAGAACAATTAAACATTCCTGTGGCGAGGTTGCGCAAAGAAATCTAACATTGAAATTTCATAAACTCATATCTGTTTTATTACATCCAATCGTAATTCCTACTTTTGGAGTGTTCTTATTTTTATCGTTAACTCCACAAGTTATTTCAAGAGAAAGGAAGTACTTTCTTTTAGCAATTGTATTTATCGCAACATACGTGATTCCTTTAACAACACTTATTGTTTTAAAAGCCCTCAGACTTATTAACAGTTTTAAGGTTGCATCGATCAGAGAACGGAAGACTCCTCTTTTCTTGCTATTGGTCATCTTTTATGTTTTAGGGAAGATGTTTTATAACGATCCTGTTTTCGAAGAATTGGGAATACTTTTTTACGGAACTACTATAGCAATCGTACTTGTATACCTTTTGTTTTTTTTCAACATAAAAACAAGCTTACATGTTATGTCTATGAGTAGTGTTGTTGGGTTTTTCTTAATTTTCGGAAGTGTACACTCCATTTCTATATTGCCAATTATAGGAGTTTTGATCTTGTTAACTGGTGTATTAGCAAGTGCACGATTGCATTTAAAAGCGCATACTAAATTAGAAATATATGTAGGTTTCTGCGCAGGCATTTTTTCCCAGTTTGCTACATTCTACATCTTATAAAATATAGAATACCAATCCCATTTTTAAGATTTTAGCAGAAATTTCTGTGGCTCCTAGCCTTGCATTTTTTAACAAAGGAGTCAATCCATAATACAAATTAAAATTAAACGCTGCGTACCCTGCGGAAAGTGTAATTCCATACTGTACCTTTTGAAACCTATTTATATTAGAATACTTGAACGATTCTTTAGCTGTTGTATATGCAAACGTATTTTTAAGATTGTAGCTTAGTTTAAGCCCTGTGTAAATTCGCCAAAACTTGAACTTATTTGCTGTAGAAGTTCTCCAACGGAATTCTAAAGGAATCTCTAGCGCATGTGTTTTTAAATTATTGGACGTCAGATTAGGGTCAGTTTCAAAAACAATTTCATTGTTTACCTCACTCACTTTTAATCCGTGATTGAACGTATCGAAAGCATAACCAATTCCAATTGCCAAGGCTACTCTCCCGCTTTTTACTAGAGGTATGTCTTTCATATATCCCACATTCAATCCGTAAGAAAACCCACTCTCACTAACTTGTGTTGGCTGATCAAACAACTGGTTATATGTGATCCCAAAATATCCTTGGTCTTCTAAATAACGTTCTCCTATTTGCAAGGAATCTCTTTGAGAAAAGACAGCACATGTAAAAAACAGGACGGAAATTAACAGCTGTTTTTTCATCGATCTATGTAATTGTTGTTTCATCTCGGATAAAGATACTCTTTTTGGGTGTACTCTGTTGTGCATAAAAAAAGAGCAATCAAATGATTGCTCTTTTTAATATACTGTAATGGTAAACGTTATTATTCATTTCCTGGTTTACGAGCAGAAAGACTTAGTTTCAGAGCATTCACATCTCTTAACTTCAGTTTAATATCGGTAATGGTACCAACATTACAATCTACATCCGCCTTTATTGACGTTGTCATGTATGGAACTTCTGCTTCAGATACTTGATCTCTTTCATTGTAGATAAAAGCTGCAATATCATTAACATTGGCAATTTTATCATTCAACTGAATTTTATCTCCTGTACCTTCTTTTTCAACATCTACAGCTTTTCCAACATAAATGGTACTTACCAAACTTTTATGCTCCAATTTTTTAACCTCAGTAGCATTTGGCAACTTAGGGTTTTGTATTTTTAGTGATGTTTCTCTCATAGTTGTTGTAACCATAAAGAAAAACAATAACATAAAAACAATATCTGGCAAAGAAGCCGTATTTACAGCTGGCATTCCTTTTTTCTTCCTTCCGAATTTAGACATACTACTACTTGTTTTTAATATTAGTTTGCAGACGTTGGTTCTGCGTCAGAAATAATTTGAGGATAGCTTGTTTTGATATCATTAACTTTTTCCTTCAGATCTTCATCATTTCTGTTGGTATCTTTAAAAGCTTGCTCTAACGCCGTATACGTCATGTTGTATTTTTTCAAAGATAACCTATCTCTAAGCTCTGAATATGCTTTTAACAATTCGTTTTGAACTCTTACATACATTCCATACTTAGTACCTCTATCACTTTGTACAGAAATAATAGCTTTGTTTGGATGGTCTGATGAAGCTGTACTTCTCGCTCCTTCACAATAATCACATTCTCCAGTTGAAACTCCTTCAACTAGTTTTCCTAATCCTCCACCATTATCAATAAATTTAATTGTTGCAGCTTTCAAATCCTCTATTTTCATAGGCTCTTCTTCTACCAACAATTCATTATTTCTATTGATATTGATTTCAAAAATATTTCTCTTTTTAATAATCGGAGGCACATAACCTTCTGGCGGTTTCTCAGATAATTTTTTAGAAATCCCTGAATCAACATCCATTGTAGTGGTTACCAAGAAAAATATCAATAATAAAAATGCGATATCGGCCATTGAGCCCGCATTGATTTCTGGAAGTTCTTTTCTTGCCATAATTTTATGATTTTATAAGCCCTTTTAATAAATCAGACACAAAAAGTGCCAGACCTACAGCTCCTAAAGCTAGACTATATATAATTCCTGTACCTACCCATTTGCTTGTTGCTCCAGCTTCGCCATCTTTAAGCGTATTGCCAAATACATCTGTAACTTCTGCATCAGAAGCGAACATATAAGAAACCAATAAAATCACTCCTAATATCCCTACGCTGTAAAGTGTTTTTTTAAGGTTTTCTGGATTTTTAACCATGCTTCTTATAGAGAAGAATATGGTAACCACGATTGTGGCAAAAAAAACAAGTAATGAGAAAAAGATAAACGGAGGCACAATACTTGCTTGTACAGCCATATCATTTTCTATTGCTTCATCTCCTTCC
>Ga0209035_10000284_pt1 | contig 19809 bp, 19 predicted proteins | sample MarorgKNORR_S2LV_6_FD_188220 | JGI IMG/M metagenome (GOLD analysis project Ga0209035, IMG submission 188220) | Marine microbial communities from the Southern Atlantic Ocean, analyzing organic carbon cycling - AAIW_A/KNORR_S2/LV (SPAdes) (version 2) | ecosystem: Environmental > Aquatic > Marine... | reverse complement strand
GTTGAAAGTAATCGTAAGGCCAAGATAATTCGCGATGCGTGTACTGGCTGCAGATTATGCGTACTCGCCTGTCCTACAGATGCGATAACAATGATAGATTTGTGAGGAATTACTATGACAAAAGATACCAATGAAGAAGCCCAAAGATTCGGAGGAGAATTCGGACCATACCGTAAAGAGGGGACTCCAGGTGTCAGCCTTGGAACATTCAAAACATTGGTATGGACTTCCAATATTGGTGGCCTATTACTATGTGCTTTATCGCTTGAAATGTTATTTGTTCGTAAAATGTTTGGATGGGGTCTACTGGCCCTAATAGCTGCAGTTGCTATCGCATTATTCCCTTCAAATTATGAAATAGTTGGAATGGGCGATGAACCAATCACCACCAGTGATGATCAAAACCCCAACAATGATTAGAACTTGAATCAAATTATTGATTCGATGATTCATTAGCATACCTTATCGCTTCTGAACCCATTGCCAACATCGATAATTCTGCTACCAAAGCATGCCACCCTTTTGCATGCTCACCATAGAGGTGACCAACTTCTGATGAATCAAAGAATTCTGCACTAGGCGAGTTTAAATTATCCATGTCACCCTTCTTATCATTTATTCTATAGAACCAAGAAGCAGCCTCACCATCGACCAAATAAACAACAGGTTCAACCGGCGCTCCACCCTTTTCTGTTAGAAGAGTTGGAACTCCTTCTTGAATTAAGAAATTTTCAACATCGGCACCGCCTTTAGAATACATTAGTTTCTTCATCTTTCTATTAGACAGTTCAAGTAATTCTTTCCCTTCCTTAACCGCCATAATACCAAGCCCATATGTCCCTCTATCATTTTTTACAAAAACGACAGGTTCTCTTTCTATTCCAAGTGATTCGTATTTGGCTCTTATATTTTCAATAAATTCGTCTACTTCTTTTGCCAACGCCACCCTACAATTCTCTTCATCAAGACATTTATTCTCTGAAACAAACCAATTCGCCATTAAATGCCAACTATCAATTTCTAACAATTGTGCCATCTCATCAACATATTTTTGCAAGCAAACATAGTGTTCTGATTTCCTACGTCGATGCCATCCCATGCTCGGTGGTGGGCTTACATTATTAGCAGATAATCCAGGCACTATCCCTTCTGTAAGATCATTATTCAGTAAGATTAAGCAAGGTCTTTCGCCTTCCACAAATAACTCCTCTATTCCATTTTCAAGTTTCAACTCAACTCTTGACAAATGTAACGGACCTGAAATTCCTGCCAATGAACCATGAGCAGATAATTCCGGTGAACCAACTGTGCATCTAAATCCTGAATGGATAAGTAAACGCTGTATAGTCGCTACATTCTCAATATAACCTGCATTTCTAGTATGAGATTCAGGATACAAGTGAACCCATTTACATTCTGATTTAATCCTCGAAATATGATTTTTTAGAAGTTTTGCAAGATGTGGTTCATCCTCCTTTGAAACATTGTTAAATCCAGCTGGAAAGTGATTCGCATCAACAACAGCAACTTTCCATCCAGCATCCCTTACATCGACACTGCCGTAAATCGGAATTGGAACTTCACTGCGCTTCTTTGTCATCCATGCTGTGATTAGTTCTCTCTTAGATTCAAGGATTTGCGAGTATTCATGTACATAATTCATCATATCACCTCATCTAGTAAATCAATTGCTGTTCCTGGACGCTTACTTCTACCACCATCTAGGATGTGCATTGCTTCAAACAATCCCAAACCTATTGCCAAATCCGGTTGATCCTTGAAAGCACCGCTAATAAGTGGATACTTACTCATTATTTTCTGCGCCCTTCCATCCAATTGTTCTAACATATTCTGCAACAACATAGGAGATGTTGCCGTACCTGCTGGCAATTTTTCTCTGCGTACAATTTCAGCTGGTAACTTGGTTAAATCTGCAGCGCGACGCAGTGCTATTTTCTCTTCAAATGAAGGCGGAAGGCGCCACTGCATCGGTAATTTATGAGATGCTTGGCGGTGCGACTTTCCAAGGAATGGGACTCTAACCTCAACAGAATGGGCCATAGAATGTCTATCTACTAAGCGTAATTGGAAGTTACTCAACTGTCCACTATCTAATTCGAATTGTAAGAAGTCATCTAATGAAGAGGTGTGGGCTGTTGCTGAATGGTCATTTGAATAATAATGATCGCCAATTGGTAATTGACCATTTTCAATGATTGCTTTCGATGGATGGCTCATCATATCAAAGCGAGATTGAATAACGCTAGAATGATGATTAAGATCCCTATAACGTGGATATCCGGCATGCAGTTCATCCGCTCCTTGACCACACAATCCGACTGTTACTGATTCTGACATCTTCTCAAATAGAGGCTGGAAGAATAAGACTGTCACATCTAAATCTTCACCATGCCAGGCTAAATTAGGTAACATTTTGTCAAATGAATCCTCTTGTAAAATATGTTGGTGATGTTCTAACTCAAGGCTTGATGCTACTAACTCAGCAGCCTGCCAATCCGGGTTATCTTCACTCTCCGCAACAGTCCAACATGCTGGAACTGGATTACCGCTTCTTTGGGCTGCTTCATGGGCAACTGCAGCAACTAAACTAGAATCAAGTCCGCCTGAAAGAACTATACCAACAGGTACATCTGACATCAATCTCTCTTCAACACTAACTACGAAAGATTCCAGTAACTTACTAGCCTCTAAATCAGGATTCCATGTATCAGCAGGTTCAACCTTCTGTTTTTCCACTATTGCTTTGCCAGTTAATACTGCGCAATCATTGTGATCAAGACTCCATGTTTCAACAGTTCCTGGCCTTATTTGTGCAACATCCTTCAGTAATGTGGTTCCATCTAACGGGTACTCCCAAGCCAACCTTGCAACCAATGCCAGTTCATCGATTTGGGGAGTATGTCCTTCATGCGCCCTAAGGGCTTTGGCTTCACTTGCAAATAGCAGACTACCATCAACCTCAGTCCTCATCAATGGTTTGATTCCCATAGGATCTCTAGCCAATAGCAACTGCTTATCTCTAGGGTTCCATATCGCTATAGCATACATCCCATTGAGTTGAGATATCCATTTCGCATGCTGTTTAGCAGATAGTTTACCGCTATTTGTCGCTAATGCATTTTCATGCAGAGCAAGTATAGTCTCACTATCACCATTTGTAGTCCATGGATAGTGAGTATGATTTGCTCGGATTTTGAGATGATTGTAAATCTCTCCATTGGCAATTAAGATATTTCCACTCTGTGAAGAGATAGGTTGGTCGCTTCCACTGATATCTACAATCGCCAGCCTAGTATGCCCTAGAGCTATATTCTCATCACTCCAAACATCATTGCCATCTGGACCTCGGTGACGCATTAACCAATTCATCCGCTCTATTATAGCGGAATCGGGGTTTCCAAACATACCACCAATACCGCACATAGTAAAAGGTGTAAACCACACCCTTTTCAATGGTTGTGAATAACCATCAATCAATTAACAGTAATACACTTAGTTGGGCATCACCAAAGAGGCCATTTGAACATAGTAAATACAAGAGCTAAGACCGCAATACCAAAAAAGATGTAATATGCAGTTTGTGGTGGGTCATTGGATTCATTTTCCTCAGACATGATAGTTCACTATTCCAAAGGGGAGAGCAACCACCATTTCAACATATTGAGGAATATGAATGGCTTTTTGTTAAATCATAGCAAGCCAATGAATGGGTCAAACAATAAAATTGCGCATAATGGGATTAGCATCATTGTTGCATTATCATCTATCCATCGCAGTCGAGGCCATTCGCTTATCATGCAAAGTGGCGCCATTATAGGAATCAACCATAGTGGAGTTCCAACGTAATTCCAGCATGCTAGCCAAATAATTGTGATAGCCAGAGTTGAATATATCATTACCTGCTTATCATCAAATCCTTTTCTTCTCAACTCACCCATCAAAGGATCACCTAACGATAGTGAAAGGACAAGAGGCCAGATATATTCCTTAGTTGGAGCCATCAAAAAGGCCAATCCAATTCCGATTGCACCCCATGCTAATGCTGAAACTTGGTGAGCCTCGTATTCTCTTTGGCCAAATATTGTTATTGAAAATTTAAGCCTAATCGCCTCAGCAGCAAGCATCAATAATACGATTGAAGAAACGAATTGTGGCAACTCCAATCCAACAAATTCTGCACAGTCCTCACCATATTCAAAGTAAATAAATGGGACAAAAGATAAACTCAAATGAATTGCTCTTCTCAAGACATGCCCATAAAGTCCACCTTTGGATTGTTCTATTGGGTCTGTCATTGCAACTTGTCCATTATTTTCGCTCATGTTATTCACCTTTCATTCAATTATTTAAGTTCTTAATCGCCTCATCTAAATCTATAGAACCAGATGCTAATGATGATAATGTGTCATCTAAGTGTGGGTTCTGCAGTATTTTTTGTTCAAGACTAGACAACAGTCGCTCACGCCATCTAGCTTTTGAGGAACGTCCTGTTGATTGTAAATTAAGCAATACATCTGAGGCAAATTGGCATCCATCACCATTCAACGCACAGGTCAATAATACGGGAGGAGATTGCCCCTCGCCCAACTCAAATGATTCTTTAATTTCGTCTGCATGTTTTCTAGCACCTACAATATCAGATTTATTGACAATTACAGCATCTGCTAATTCTAATAATCCTGCCTTTTCTGCTTGAATCCCGTCTCCTCTTGCCGGACCTTCAACCACTACGATTCTATCTGCAACTGCTACACATCTAACTTCGGACTGTCCTGCGCCAACAGTTTCAATCACTACCTTATTCCAGCCAAGAGCCAGTAATAATTTGGCCATATCGGAAACGACTGCTGGAACGCTACTAGAAGACTTACGAGTAGCGACCGAGCGAACATAAACCATCTCTTTTAGAATAATGTCATCGACTACTGATAAGCGAACTCGATCGCCTAATAATGCTCCACCAGTTCTAGAAGAAGATGGGTCAACTGCTAGTAATGCAATTTTCTTACCTTGACTTGCCCATTGAGAAATTATTTTGTCCACCAGACAGGATTTGCCAACTCCAGGGGCGCCCGTAATTGCCATTATACTCCAATCGGATTGTTGAGAAGAATCAGTATTAGTTTCACCTAGCATTGATAGTGCATCATCAATATCCAATGTATTATTTTCAAGCGCTGATAGAGTTCGTGCTAATGACCTGCGGCAACCGTCTTTTGCGGCCAACACAATGTCGCTATTCACTCAAACACCCTGCCAATACCAATCGCTTGATTCCCCTACTCCGATTCCATCCTTTTCACTTGCAACTTCAATGAAATTAAGTATTTCTGCAGTAGAGGTTCCTGGCCCAAAAATGGCTTTTATCCCACAAGAAAATAGGGCTTGTCTATCGGTTTTAGGAATAATCCCTCCACCGAATACGATCACATCATTCAATCCTGATTTGCGGAGTTCTTCGCAAACCTTTGGAAATAAATGACTATGTGCACCAGAAAGTGAGGATAATCCAAGGAATGAGGCATCCTCATCACGTACAGTTTCGACTATTTGGCTCGCCGTTCTACGCAATCCTGTATAGATTACTTCGTGTCCTGCATCTCTTAATGCCCGAGCCACAACCTTAGCTCCACGGTCGTGACCATCAAGACCCGGTTTTGCAACTACTACGCGAATCATTGCACCCATGTCAAAACCGAGTAGGACTTAGCCTATCAACAAAACCCATCCGAAGAGTGTAATCATAGTGATTTAGGTGTGGATATGAAACCGGCGAAAGGAGTCATACAAGGTACATTTTGACAATATATTGTCGCAACGCATAAGGAGGGAGTTTTCTTAGAGATAATTGGCGAAGCCTATGGTATCCACTGAGGAACGACTCAAGGACCTGCGTAATCGTAAGGCCAGAAGTGAAGCAGGCGGCGGTCAAGCACGTGTTGATTCCCAACATAATCGTGGTAAAATGACTGCACGTGAGCGCATGGAATTACTCCTCGATGATGGTTCATTCCAAGAAATGGATGCTCTTGTTGAACATCGATGCAAAGATTTTGGAATGGAGAAGAACGTTATTCCAGGTGATGGAGTAGTAACTGGCCATGGAACAATAAATGGACGCGAAGTATTTGCCTTTGCCCAAGATTTTACCGTTTATGGTGGTTCACTCGGAGAAATGCATGGCCTGAAAATCTGTAAAGTATTAGATATGGCTCTAAAAACAGGTAGACCTGTTATTGGAATGAATGATTCAGGTGGAGCTCGAATACAAGAAGGAGTGGCTAGTCTAGGAAGCTATGCTGAAATATTTTTCAGAAATGTAAGGTCATCAGGAGTCATTCCTCAAATTTCTGTAATAATGGGGCCGTGTGCTGGTGGAGCAGTATATTCACCTGCGATAACAGACTTCGTAATCATGGTCGACCAAACTGCGCACATGTTCATCACCGGACCTGAAGTTATCAAGACGGTGACAAATGAAGAAGTTTCTTTTGAAGACCTTGGAGGTGCGATGACACATGGTAGTAAATCCGGAGTGTCGCATTTCACAGCAGTAAGTGATGAAGAAGCAATACACCTTGCAAGAGAATTAGCAGATTTACTCCCTCAGAATAATATGGAAAAACCACCGGCTAGAAAAACATCTGATCCAAAGGATAGGGTCTGTGAGAAATTAGATACTATTATTCCAACAGAATCCAATAAACCCTACGATGTAATTGACGTAATCAATGAAATCGTTGATGACGGAGCATTCTTAGAAGTTCAGGCTGATTGGGCAAAGAATATTGTAATCGGATTTTCACACTTAGGTGGAAATACAGTTGGAGTTGTCGCAAATCAACCAAAGTTCCTTGCTGGCTGCTTGGATATTGATGCGAGTGATAAAGCGGCAAGATTTGTCAGATTCTGTGATGCCTTCAATATCCCAATTCTAACTTTGGAAGATGTCCCTGGATTCTTACCTGGTACTAGCCAAGAATGGGGTGGTATAATTCGCCACGGTGCAAAATTATTGTATGCATATGCAGAGGCGACTGTACCACTACTAACAGTGATATTGCGAAAAGCATACGGAGGTGCGTACGACGTTATGTCGAGTAAGCATATCCGAGGTGATTACAATATCGCATGGCCAAATGCGGAACTAGCGGTCATGGGTGCTGATGGTGCTGTAGAAATTATTCATCGCAAGCGCATCGCAAACTCGCGTAATGCAGAAGAAGAGAGAACGAGATTAACCGAAGATTTCAACGATACTTTCGCAAATCCATACAAGGCAGCGGCTCTGGGATATCTGGATGATGTCATCGAACCTAGAGAAACTCGAAGCAAGTTAATTCGTTCTCTTGAGATGCTAATGGATAAAGAAGAATTAAGGCCTGCAAGAAAGCATGGGAACATTCCACTTTGAGGAGATTTTGTCATGGCTAAAACAGATGAAAAAACTCTGAGAATGGCAGCGATTGCTGGAGTATTGGCAATGATACAATCTCAAGGAGATGATCCTGCACAAATTGCAAGGAATCCTGGTATGCCTTGGTCACAAGACCATAGGAGGATGTTTTCCGGGAAATCTTCATTATTAAATCACAGAGCTAGCCGCTCACCATGGAAGTGAAATTATGTCTGACACTAGAAAGGTCATCATTGATGGAACTGAATTTGAGGTTGAGATTGAAGGTGAAGGCACTACCTTTTCTGCAACCGTTGAGGGGCGCACTTTTGAAATTCAAATACCTGATGCAGCACCTGTGATAAAGAAAAAACGTAGTGCTGGTGGGAAGAAGAAGAAATCAGGAACTGTCACCTCTAGTATTCCTGGGAAAATCGTAACCGTCGAAGTAAAACAAGGTGACGAAGTTACTGAAGGACAAGTCGTATTGATTTTAGAAGCAATGAAAATGCAGAATGAAGTTCAAGCACCTGTTACTGGAACTGTGATCTCAGTAAATATTTCTGAAGGCGATGCTATTGAAGCAAATATCCCTCTTCTAGTGATTGAGCCTGCTGTCACCGATGAAGATTCTGAATAATTTGTAAATCAATTCTAGATTCCACATTCTAGTGAAAATGTGGTGTTTTTTTTAACAATGATGCAATAGTTAAAGTGAGTCCTGTGTTAGCGTGTAACATGGCGGAGACTGCAGTCTGTGATTTACCTGGATGTGGTGATGAAGGAGTGATTATTTCTCGTCTCTCTCCCGAAGGATATCTTGTTGCAACCGGCAAAAAAGCCTATTCATTTAGAGAGGCATACCGCCGTTTCCACTACTGTCAAAATCATCATGATGAATTGATGAGCGGAGTTTGGTCAAGGGTTAGAACTCCTGAAGACAAGAAAGAAGGACATGTTGCACCAACTGCGATTTGAACAAGCAGTGCCAATTACGAGCTTTTTTGGCCTACATGAATATGATAAGGGGGTTTGTATTGCATTGTTCATGCGTGATAATGCAATACCTGCCACATCTGCAAAAATTAGACCTATACTCGTTGCATTATTGATGCTATTGAGCACCGTTGTAACTGTTGCTGGCCCTGTTCAAGCAGTCGGCGCAAATCAGACCGACTTCGGACTACAAGGCGATTTACCAGACAATATGTCAGCCGTTACTTCAAACTTTACAGCGCCCCTTGCTGGATTGGCACCATTTACTGCAACTGACTATGGCCAGTTAGACGTCAATGATGACGAAGATTGGCTTGCAATCAACCTCTCGGCTAACGAAGGCGTAACACTTAGCCTCTCTTTCAACACCACATACACATCTTCAAATGGTTCAACATATACTAACGATTTCGACCTCGCAATCTACGATGCAAGTGGCAATCTTTTAGACGATTCATATCTCAACAATCCTGAAATCGTAAGTACAAACAATTCAGCCACACAGCACACGGGTGTTGTCTATGTCCAGATACTCCGTTATGATGGATATGGGTGGTATGTACTTGACATATGGACATTCAGCACTTCATCGGGTAATGGAACAGGCGGAAATGGAACTTCTCCCCCATCCAATTGTATCGGTAACAATACAATTAACTCTGACATATTAGAGCCTAATGACACTCAAGCAACTGCTACACTGGCAACTACATTACCTGTATCTTGTACCGGATTAAGCCTCCACACAACTACAGATGAAGACTATTTTGAGGTTCAAATGATCTCTGGTGTCACTTACTACACCAATATTACTTTCCTGCATAGCGGTGGAGATATTGATACTCAATGGGTATCTGCGAGTGGTAGCTTTTTGAGTTCATCTGGATCGGTCAGTGATAATGAAGCAATGTCATACACTTCAACATCAAACCAAACCACATACATCAAGGTATATGGCTATAATTCTGCAATCAATACATACGGCATTGACATTACTACCAACCTACCTGGTGGTGGCCAAAGTATGGAAAGTATTGATGTAGTAACTACGGGTCTAACATCTGCAATGATTACCTTTAGTGGACTAAGCATTGGTACTAATTACAATTATAATTATTCAAGTGCACAGGCAATGCTTGATGGCACTATCTCTTGGTCCAATTCTACCAATGTTTCATTCAATGCTACAGCAACTACAATGACATACAATGTTTCAGTATCTCAACCTCAAAATGTTGAATCTGAATACTATATTGTTTCATACTTCAAGGATTCAATTGGTGGCTACATTGCCTATGGTGAGGATTACACATACATAGAAATGGTAGAAGTTACTACTTCTTCTTCCTCAACTGGAGAAATATCGTTAACAAATTTGTCCATTGGTACAGATTACTATCTAGAATGGTTAGTCGTTGACGAAGTCCTATTCGGGAACAGTTTCAATGTTTCAATGGATGTTTATACTGCACTCAATGCATCTACTATTGATACAGATTACATGTCATTCAATGCAACAGCAACCTCTTCTACTACTCAACTAAATTGGACTGGACCAACTACATTGAATGACCACTTCTTCGCTGCAATTCTATCTTACAATAATACAGCAACCAATCATAGCACTGGTAGTGGATGGATCGGTTTCCATGATGAAGGTTTCATCCCACAATTACCAACTTTACTAATTGACAATTATTCCACAAGCAGTACTTCAACGAACAATGATGTTACAACCAAGGGATATGATTTAGTGACTGGTGACGATTACAAATATCAAATTAGAATTACCGATAGCAATGGTGCATCTGTTTCTACCTTGAATTTGACTAACTTTACCGCTACTGCGCCTAATATGAACATGCCATTATTCACTTATTCAACACCAGCAAATAGCGGAATTTACTGTATTATCGTAGAGTTGTTCTCTGATGCTAACGTTCAACTAATTGGCGATTCGTCCTGCTTCTACCTCACTATCGATGACGATAATGATGGTGTTGCAAACGAAGCAGACAACTGTCCAAATACCCCAATTGGAACAACTGTTGACCAAAACGGTTGTGCTAATTCACAAAAGGATACTGATGGAGATGGCCATAATGACGATCTAGATGCATTCCCTAACGACTCAAGTCAATGGAGCGATGCTGACGGTGATGGATATGGAGATAACATGTCTGGAAATAATGGTGATGCGTTCCCAAGTGACTCAAGCCAATGGTCTGATATTGATGGAGATGGATATGGCGACAATTCTGGTTTTAACAATTCAGACGCATTCCCTAATGATCCGACTCAGTGGTATGATGCAGATGGAGATGGTTACGGAGATAACGCCGCAGGTAACAATCCAGATGAATACCCACTTGATTCAACTCAATGGAAAGATAGTGATGGCGATGGACATGGAGACAATAGCGCAGGAACTGATGGAGATCACTTCCCTAATGACCCTACTCAATGGTCAGATATTGATGGCGATGGACACGGTGATAATGCTAGTGGAACCGATCCTGATGAATTCCCAACCGACGCTACACAATGGAAAGATAGTGATGGTGATGGGTATGGTGATAGCCAAACCGGTAACAATCCAGATAGATTCCCTTCCGACTCTACACAATGGAGTGATGCTGATGGTGATGGATATGGTGACAACCAAGCAGGTAACAATCCAGATGCATTCCCAAGTGATGGCACTCAATGGTCCGATATTGATGGTGATGGATATGGTGACAACCCTACTGGTGCAAATGCTGATGCATTCCCTAACGAACCTACACAATGGACCGATGCAGACAATGATGGATATGGTGATATTGCAAATGGCCTCAATGGAGACCAATGCTTAGATACCCCTGCAGGTAGTACTGTTGATGAGAATGGTTGTGCTGAAAGTCAAAAGGATGATGATTTAGATGGCGTAAATAACGCCATGGATGCTTGTCCAAATTCTCCAGCAGGATCACCTGTTGATACATCAGGCTGTGCTGCTAGTCAAGAAGATTCAGATTCAGATGGCGTAATGGATGCATATGATGACTGTCCTAGCACAACGCTGAATGATAATGTTGATGCTGCAGGATGTGCTACTTCACAACTGGATTCTGATTCTGATGGAATAATGGATGATAGAGACCAATGTCCAAATACATCGGCTGGAGCGAATGTCGATGGCTTTGGTTGTGCAAGCAATGAAAGAGATACTGATTCTGACTATGTTGTTGATAGCAAAGATCTTTGTGAAGGTACTTCTATTCTTGAAGTTGCAGATGCAGATGGTTGCTCTGATTCACAAAAGGATGGAGATAGTGACCTCATTACAGATGATATTGACCAATGCCCTCTAACCCCATTAGATGAAGCAATAGATGTAAATGGATGTTCAGACTCTCAACGTGACACTGATAGTGATCAAATAATGGATGACACTGATATTTGCCCTGCAACCCCAATTGGTGAACAACCTGATGCCGAGGGTTGTGCAGATTCACAGAAGGATGAAGATGGTGATGACATCTGGAATTCAGATGACCTATGTCCGGATACTGGACTTGGTGAAAGTGTAGATTACAACGGTTGTTCCGACCAACAAAAGGATGATGATGATGATGGTATTAGAAATCACCTTGATGAATGTCAGAAAACAGTTCCTAACTGGATTGTAGATGAAGTCGGTTGTGCTTTGAATCAAATCGATAGCGATAACGACGGTGTTACCGATGCAAATGATGCATTCCCTTATGATTCAAATGAAACTACCGATACTGATGGTGATAATGTCCCAGATAGATGGGATTTCTATCCGGAAGACCCATTGAGAAGTCAACAAGAAGTCGCTGAAGAGAGTGGAAATGGCATGATCTATGGAATTATTGCGCTTCTATTTGTTGGAATTATTGCTGCCGTAGTATATTTCAAACGTGGCTCACCAGTAAACCAATCACCATTTGAAGTTGCTAATGCAGAACTCGATGCTGCTTCAGAAGCTGCGTTCTATCAAACTGATAATGACAAACCATTACCAGAGATTGCCACAGCAAGTGAACCAGTTCAATGGGAAGAGGGTGGAATACATTGGTCCAAAGATGAAAATGATGTATTATCATACTATGATAGTGCAACTGAATCTTGGCTTCCGTACCAATCTTGATTTTTTCCAAAGAATCATAATAACCCTAATACCGGGGCATTGCGTCAAAAGTATTTTGTCTGTCCGTCACAGAGGATTTGTTATGGAGGGTTTGAGGCGCAGTGAAACTGCAGAATTGGCCCTTGGGGCGTTAATATCTTTCATTGCAATAATGATCACTTCTACAGTACTGGCAGCGATGATGCTATTAATTGTTCAAACTACTTTCAGCAACTCTCATGAACATTCAGTAACTCAATCTGAGACTTTAAACGGTATCATCCAAGTTAACAGATTTGAATTATCTGCATATTCAAACCCTGGGAATGATGGACTCTATTTGGTCTTTGAATTCCCTTACATTCTCGGAGAGGTCGCCGATACAGAAGTAGTCTGGTCATTGTTATGCGGAAGTGCATTTCAAATACAATACATCTCGGGTGATTTTGACACAGCGACACAAATCTTTGATGATGGATTGAGCGCGGCAACAAACGATTTTTTCACCGGTTCAGGAATGTATCATATATTTATTTCAACATCTGGTGTTTGTGATCTTTCACCTAATACTTCAGCGGAACTGGTAATTGCAGTAAATGGTGGAAGAACAATGGTAATACCCTTTGATGTTGGTTCAAACCCGCATGCTGGGATGATATTTATTTGAGGTGATGTTTTGAAGAAAGAATATGATGATAGTGCACAATATGGGATTGGCATGATGATTGTCTTCATGGCATGTATCTTAGTTGCCGCAATCTCCAGTGCCGTAATAATTCAGGCAGTAGAGGCATTAGCTCAGCAAACACAACACACAGTACATGATGCCAATAAGGAAGCTGCTACAAAAATGATAATCCTAAATGTTTGGGTTGAAGATACTTGGGATGATTATCTATTCATGATAGAATACCAATCGATGGGCAAAGAAGTAAACCCCGCCGATGTGGATTGGATATTGTCATGTACTGACAATGGTGATTTCTACTATAGGAGTGGTTCGTTAGATGACTGGATCTCTGGACCTGGTTCAATTTGGGAAGTCGGACAACAGCCAACTTCCGTAACAACTCTTGAATCTGGGAAGAGGTACTTTTTCGGAATTGATGCGGGTACAAATGATAATGTCGGTGGCCGTCATTGTGGTCCAGATTGGATTGAACAAAGAGGTATTACTGCAACATTCATGATAAATATGCCAGATGGTGGTGTGACAACGCAAATTCTCAAAGTAACTGACTTGACCGTTGGTGCTTCAGTAACATGAAAAGCTCACTATAGTAGTGTGTCTCATTATTGAACAGAGTTCTTTAGAAAGCGAAAATTACGCTATCAAACTACACCATGTGCTTGCATGGCTTCAGCGATTTTTAAGAATCCTGCAACATTTGCACCGAACACATAATCGCCTTCACGACCGTATTTCTTTGCTGTCTCGGATGCATTGCTGTGAATATTAACCATAATGGCATCTAACTTTTGATCTACTTCTTCACGAGTCCATGACAAACGTAGTGAGTTTTGTGACATCTCAAGTCCAGAGGTTGCGACTCCACCAGCATTACTTGCCTTACCTGGTGCGAATAAAACTCCACTCGCTTGGAAAACTTCAACTGCTTCAGGAGTACAAGGCATATTTGCACCCTCTGCGATTGCGATTAAATCGTTTGCAACTAGCATCTTTGCTTCTTCTCCATTCAATTCGTTTTGAGTTGCACAAGGAAGTGCTACATCAACATTAACTCCCCAAAGACCGTTTACAGTTGGCTCTGGACCTGCTGCTGTGAAAGTCACTCCATCGAATTTCTTTGCAAATTCTGAAATTCTTCCTCTGCGATTATTCTTTAGATCCATGATGTAATCTAATTTTTCACGGTCAATACCTGCTGGGTCATGAATCCATCCTGATGAATCTGACATTGTGACAGGAATTCCACCCAAGTCTAGAACTTTTTCACAAGCAAATTGTGCAACATTTCCCGAACCTGATATCGCTACTGTTGTACCTTCAAAGGACTTACCCTTTGTAGCCAACATTTCTCTTGCAAAGTAAACTAGGCCATATCCTGTTGCTTCTGGACGAATCAAAGAACCACCATATGAACGACCTTTGCCAGTTAGAACTCCGCCTTGGAACTCATTTTGTAGACGCTTGTACATTCCAAACATGTAGCCAATTTCTCGACCGCCGACACCGATATCACCTGCAGGCACGTCACAATCTTGTCCGATGTGCCTCCAAAGTTCCATCATGAAAGATTGACAGAAGCGCATTACTTCACCATCGCTCTTTCCTTTAGGATTGAAATCTGAACCACCCTTGCCGCCACCCATTGGTAGACCTGTCAGGGAGTTCTTGAAAATTTGTTCAAATGCTAAGAACTTTAAAATTGAAGCATTTACTGATGGATGAAATCGCAATCCACCTTTGTATGGGCCGATTGCACCATTGAATTGAATTCTAAATCCACGGTTTACATGGATCTCACCTGCATCATCAACCCAAGGAACACGGAAATGTATCAGTCTCTCTGGCTCAACAACGCGCTCAATGATTGAAATGTATTCAGGATGTTCTTCAATCACAGGTTCAAGTGATTCCAATACTTCCTTCACCGCTTGGTGAAATTCTGGCTGGTCAGGGTCGCGTGCGACTACCTTGTCATAAATTGCATCTATTGCGTTCATGTTGGTTACACCTTTACACACTATGTGTATTTGTGGCCCGACGCTAACCCCTTCTAATAGTTGCCATTAATCGCACAAGGGATAGCCCGATTTACAATGTAGTTGAATAAGCCCCAGTGGCCTTTTTTAACCAACTAAATAATGACTCAAAGGTGTAATAATTAAACCTTCAACTGTATGGGCAAACGGTGTTGAAACGCTCTAATCTCTCAAGTCTCCTAGAACCATTTTCATCAACTTCTTCCATTGCCCGTATTGCTTCTTCGATTAGAGAATGTTGATCTTCCTGTAGTCCAATCAAATCTCTAAGATGATTCAGCATCTCCCATTCATCTTCACTAATTACTTCATCATCAAGAGCTGCAATCAAAGCACCTTGGTAAGTAGCAACATCTCCAACATGATGCCCAGAATAATCAACTTCATTATCTGCAAATGGATCTTTTTCTTCACCACGTACAATAGAAAGACAGGTTGCTGTGTCGCTTGGGTATACTCCCAGAGCATTTGCCAATACGCGTAGTATTGATGCTTCGTTATCAGTTACAATATCATCATCCATTGCAGTTCGTAGTGTATTGATGTAGAGGTATAAACCACGTGAAGGAGTTAGGGCCATACCCTTTCGTAAGGAGGTTAGTGTTTAGCATTTATTACTGACTCTCCTCATTGCACAACCTTGGAGGTATTACGATTTGTCATGCAAATGCATAGGACTTCACTACACCCTCCCTCATCAAACGCGGTAAATGCTTCGCAGTGTCGTTTTTCTGAGTATCAGTATATCATCTATCACCCCCGTAATCAACTGTATGTCAATTCGTCATCATATAGAACACATTATATGCTGACAGTGGCGGTCATGTACTACGAGGGGACCAATATGAGCCAGCCAAGCCAGAATGTTTCGCTAAGAATCACTGAGGATGACCTCAATGAATTAGAATCAAGAGTTGGACTTGATGGAGCCCGAACTCGCTCCGACGTGATCCGTCTTGCAATACATCAATTTCTCCAAGGACAGCCATTACTACCTGAGATGGATTCTGTTCGAATCCCAATCGGCCGTGCCAATAAAATGCACCTAGGCCAGTTATATGAACTTCAAGGAATTACAACCGAAACTGCATGCCAGGAAGGATTGAAACTCTATATCGCTAATGCAATTAAGCATCAAGCTGAAACTACTGAAACACTAGAAGCTGCTCTTGAGGTGTCTCGAGCGGCCACAATTAGACGTGAGGAATACCACGAATGAGTGGGTGAGCTCGGAGGGGATGGGATGTCTTGGCAAAATGAGGGAAATAAACCACATGATGCCACCTTTAGGTCTGTGTATGGCGAGGCCAGCCTACACGGATTAGCCACCTTGCGTCTACGTGCCCGTCGTGCACGAGATGGCCAAAACCCAACAGACGAAAGCCTCCCCGATGACGGCGGGGAGGACTCCGATTCCACACAAGCCAGCTAGGTTAGTGGTTACAACCCGTGCCCAGACCCCCCAAATTTCTGGGCACATTTACTCAATTAAGGCGTAAGCCTTGTCATCCACTCCCCAATCCTTTAGAAGGGTCGCCAATGGAGTATAATTATGACGTCGCAGAATCCACTGGAACATCCTGCGATTGAATACTTGGCGCATCCAACACCAAGGCCTGGTCAAATCGATATGATGATTGAAGCAAATCAGTCATTATCCAATGGAGGATTCCATTTGGCTGCTGCTCCAACTGGTATTGGAAAGACCGCCGCTGCTCTTGCAGCCGCTATTGAAGTCGCTAAAAAATCCAATTCAGATAAGAAAATATTTTTCCTCACATCACGTCAAAGCCAACATAGAATTGTTGTTGATACGGTAAGAAGGCTCAACCAATTGCGGCAAGATAAAGAAAAAATTACTTTGGTTGACATGATCGGCCAATCCGGAATGTGCGTTCAACCATTTGCTAAGGAATCCTCATTGGTATTTTCAATTCTTTGCTCGCAAGCGCGTAAAACCCGTAGTTGCATACCATGGATTACACAAGCACCTAACCTATCACAAAGAATTTTGAATAGCCCATTACATGTTGATGAGTTGGTAGAATTGACCAAAATCCATAGAGAAAACCAAGTATTAACGCAGACTTGCCCATGGAAAGTTGCCCGTGAATCTGTAAAACATGCAGATGTTTTCGTTGGAGATTACAACCACCTATTCGATGATGGTGTTCGCGAAGCGAGTCTTGAAGCGATGGGTGTTAGCTTAAGTGATATTATTATCATAGTTGATGAAGCACATAACTTAGCCAATCGAATACGTTTGACTATGGAAAAAAGATTGACTCCGACCATTGTAAGAAACACTACTTTGGAAATAGAGGAACATTTGGGAACATTACAAGAAAATTCTAATCTCCCTGGTAGCCAAAACAATGGTGAAGAAATTGAATTAATTTCATGGGGATTAGAGGTGATAAGAGCATGCAGGCAAACATTCACTGAATTATTCAATTCATTACATACATCTCTACCAAATGGAAAAGATGAACAGAAAGTAGAGGTCAGTGATTTTGTTAATGCTATTCATCGGGCATGCGATATTAGTGAAGGGATTTCACAGCAAAGAACAATTGTAGGAACTGATGAACCCAAAGCATCACTTGTAAGCCGTAATAAACGCTTGAAAACAATTCAACAACTATTAGCAAATGTCGATATTGAGGTCGAAACTGATTCGGATGATGCTACATATGAACCAGATTCACATCGTTTTGCAGAGATTATTGGATGCGTAAACCGTTTTGGTGAGGGGACAGCCATGACACTAATCTTTGACACTAAAGGCAAAGATGGTAAAATTACAACCCACTTATTAGACCCAGGGTTAGTATCAAGACCTGTTTTTGAAAACTCATCAGGTGCAATTCTAATGTCCGGTACTCTTTATCCTCCAACAATGTACGCTAATTTGTTAGGCCTTCCTGATGAAAAGACAACCTCAAGATCGTATAAATCACCATTCTCTGGCAGTAGAAGACCAGTCTTATTAGCACAAGATGTTACTACAAAATACACTGAGAGAGGACATGATATGACTCTTAAGATTAGAGCGCAAATTACTGCTTTGGTCAAAGGAACTCCTGGCAACATCGCAGTATTTGTTCCATCATACAAGATGCTCAATGATATTTTTGCTGATGCGCATTTCCCAGGTATACGCAAAGTAACAGAATCAAGAGATTGGTCAAAACAAGATATTGACGGAATTGTTGAATTATTAAGAGATGGCAAGGAGTCAGGTCAACGAATACTATTGTGTGGAGTATTTGGTGCTAGGTTAAGCGAAGGTGTCGACTACAATGGTGGGATTTTGGATGCAGTTGCATGTATAGGAATTCCAAACCCACCTCCATCTGTATTGAATAACGCATTAAAGGAATATGTTGCTGAACGGTTTGGTAGAGACTTAGCATGGCAATATACATCAACACAACCTGCAATAAATGCCATTATGCAAGCGATGGGAAGGCCGATTAGGTCAATAGGAGACCGCGCTCTCATTCTGCTCTTGGACAAACGTCATTCGGATAGAGTCTATGCTAAGTGCTATCCAAGTGATTTGATGATGAGTAATACATCTGGACCTGAAACCACAACAAGTTTTGCAAAGCGCTTTTTTGCGAAGGTTCATACCACAAAAGAGGAATGAGATTTCATACTGAGGAGGACGAAGGTTCATGGACATCGCAAACGACGGCAACAATATGGAACAGTGGCAGCACATGGACATCTCGCTGAATGCGCCACTTGATTTGGCACCCGAAGAGCCTATTTCTAATGGACTAGAAGTAACTCCAAACCTTCTCCATGATCAATTCCAGCAACAGGCTGAACATTTGGGCGAAGTTGCAGAATTGCATACTCAAGTGATGGTCACTGCTGGTATGTTACCAGAGACGCATATCGCTGAAGTTCAACCTCAGCGTCAATTGGCTTGGATAATCAAAGAATTACATGGAAGATTGAATCCTGATGGATTAACGATTCCACTTTTGGGTGCAGAACTAAACCAAATTAATTTACAAGTATTGAGAACAGAATCCCGGGCAACTGTGAAACTGACTATTACTGAAGAAAAAAACTCTACCTTTGAGCGATTAATGCCACTACCTGAAGAAGCAACTGGTGACATTAATGCACATTTTGTAAATGGTAGATTGCACCTTAGATGGTGAAATCAACGTTCTCCAAGAACACCATTTTGCAGAATTATTACGCTATATAAACCTTAATCGCTACATGTGATTCTAGGTTAATCTCGACTCTATGCCATAAATCAATGCGATTAGGCTGAGGTATGGATCTATCAAGTTCTTGGCGTAATCGCTTGCAATTGTGATATCTCAGCACTCATGCGATTCAATGCTTGAACTGCAGCTTCTTGGTGCACTCCACCCATCTCTTCACGACTGTATCTTGCCATCTCGAAGGTATTGTCCATAGCAACTAGTGCATCATTGGAAATACCAGGCATAGCTTGACGAATAGCAACTTCAAACTCACGAACTGTTTCAAAGTCACGTCGTAAGAA
>Ga0209035_10000279_pt1 | contig 20151 bp, 21 predicted proteins | sample MarorgKNORR_S2LV_6_FD_188220 | JGI IMG/M metagenome (GOLD analysis project Ga0209035, IMG submission 188220) | Marine microbial communities from the Southern Atlantic Ocean, analyzing organic carbon cycling - AAIW_A/KNORR_S2/LV (SPAdes) (version 2) | ecosystem: Environmental > Aquatic > Marine... | reverse complement strand
GATCTACGCGTAGGGCAACGTTGTGAATCAATTCACGGTCTAACCGGTCACGGATGTTACGGCTGGTAACAAACTTGCCGTCTAAGCCAGCAAACGGTGAGTCGTTAACCTGGAAGGTCATGGATACCGTTGGCTCATCAATGCTTAGTGGAGGCAATGCTTCTACGTGGTCAGGGTGACAAATAGTGTCAGAGATATTTAGCCCTTCAATACCCGTTACACATACAATGTCGCCCGCTTGTGCTGTTGGCACATCAATACGCTCAAGACCCATGTAGCTCATTACGTTTTGTAGCTTAGCCGTACGTACTTTACCGTCGGCGCCGGCTACTTTTACCTGCTGGCCAAGCTTCATGCTGCCACGCTTAATACGGCCTACACCGATAACGCCAACATAGCTTGAGTAATCTAAGGCAGAAATTTGCATTTGCAAAGTGCCGTCTAAGTCTACGTCTGGGGCTTTAACGTGCTCAACCAACGCTTCAAACAATGGCGTCATATCGTCAGCCATGTTGTCTACAGATGTACCTGCAATGCCGTTAATGGCAGAAGCGTACATAACTGGGAAGTCTAACTGCTCATCGGTAGCGCCTAAAGAGTCGAACAAATCAAATACTTGATCCATAACCCAATCAGGACGTGCGCCTGGACGGTCGATCTTGTTGATTACAACAATTGGGCTTAAGCCCTGCTGGAATGCCTTTTGTGTTACAAAACGTGTTTGAGGCATTGGGCCGTCTACAGCGTCTACCAACAACAATACGCAATCTACCATAGACAGTACGCGTTCTACTTCGCCACCAAAGTCGGCGTGTCCCGGGGTGTCTACAATGTTGATATGGTAGTCATTCCAGCTTACTGCAGTGTTTTTTGCAGTAATGGTTATGCCACGCTCTTTTTCTTGGTCGTTAGAGTCCATGATACGCTCGGAGCCTTGGTCACGACGATCTAAGGTGCCGGATTGTTCTAGCAACTTGTCTACCAAGGTGGTTTTACCATGGTCTACGTGGGCTACAATCGCCACATTTCTTAACTTTTCGATCATCTCACTTACTCCAAACGGCCGCTCTTAGCATGGCCAAAATACGTATGGGCACTGCTTTTTTACAGCGCCAAAAAAATGCAGCGCGAATTATAGCAATAATAGCGCAATAACACAGCACCTAATGGGGAACAAGCTCAACTATTATACGCACCGTAATTAATGCACTTATTTGGTGCGATTTAGCTTTAATTGCGACCTTATTTAGGGCAAACTGCTACAAATTGGAGGCTTACGGCACTAGCCTCGCATCAATACGGCCGCCTTTAGAACAGATGCCTATAGATGGTTATAATTATGTGACCAAAACCGCCGCAAAAAGTCGCTTTTGGCGCATTATTAAAAGTTGGCACGGGCGTTGCTATAGGTCATAACAAGAATTTATAAGAACCAGCATATACGCTGCAACTAAAAATACCTTAACCCGCCGGCACTAAAGCCGGTTTATATTGGAGAGACCCTATGTCTGCAAATACACTTAAGATGATCCAAGACAGCGAAGCACGCTGGGTGGACCTACGCTTCACCGACACAAAAGGTAAAGAGCATCACGTTACCATTCCTGCTCGTGTTGTAGACGAAGATTTTTTCTCTGAAGGCCAAATGTTTGACGGTTCTTCTATTGGTGGCTGGAAAGGCATTAACGATTCCGACATGATTATCATGCCAGATGACGGTTCTGCAGTACTTGACCCATTCACAGAAGACACTACTGTTAACATCCGTTGTGATGTTATCGAGCCTGCTACCATGCAAGGCTACGACCGCGACCCACGCTCTGTAGGCGCACGTGCAGAAGAATACCTTAAGTCTACGGGCATTGGTGACACTGCATACTTTGGCCCAGAGCCAGAATTCTTTGTATTTGACGACGTTAAGTGGAAAGCCGACATGCAAGGCGCCATGTACGAAATCAACTCCGAAGAAGGTGCTTGGCAGTCTAACGCCACCATCGAAGGCGGCAACATGGGCCACCGTCCTGCAGTTAAAGGCGGTTACTTTCCAGTGCCTCCAGTAGACTCTTCCCATGACATGCGTGGCGCAATGTGTGACGCTATGGAGTCTATGGGTGTTGAGATTGAAGTACATCACCACGAAGTAGCTACAGCCAACCAAAACGAAATTGGTACCAAGTTCAGCACTTTGGTACGCAAGGCTGACGAAGTTCAGATTCTTAAGTACTGTGTACACAACGTTGCCCACGCTTATGGCAAAACTGCTACCTTTATGCCTAAGCCAATTGTTGGCGACAACGGTTCTGGTATGCACGTACACCAGTCCATCATTAAAGACGGCGTTAACCTATTTGCTGGTGACGGCTATGGCGGCTTGTCTGACATCGCACTTTACTACATTGGCGGTATCATCAAGCACGCTAAAGCGCTAAACGCATTCACCAACGCTTCTACTAACGCCTACAAGCGTTTGGTTCCTGGTTTTGAAGCCCCTGTTATGTTGGCATACTCTGCACGTAACCGTTCTGCATCTATCCGTATCCCATACGTAAGCAACCCACGTGGTCGCCGTGTAGAAGTACGTTTCCCAGATCCAACGGCTAACCCATACTTGTGCTTCGCAGCACTACTAATGGCTGGCCTTGACGGCATCCAAAACAAGATCCACCCTGGCGACGCAGCCGACAAGGACTTGTACGACTTGCCAGCAGAAGAAGCAGCAGCAATTCCTACAGTGGCTGGCAGCTTAGAAGAAGCCTTGTCTTGCCTAGACGCAGACCGTGAGTTCTTAACTCGTGGCGGCGTATTCACAGAAGACATGATTGATGCTTACATCCAACTTAAGAACGGCGAAGTAGAAGCAGTGAACAGCGTAACTCACCCAGTTGAGTTTGCACTTTACTACTCTTGCTAAGCTGCCTCATTAAGCAGAACCTGTCATCTCGAGCGTAGCCGAGAGATCTTAGATCCTTCGACTTCCCTCAGGATGACAATGATTGGCTTATTAAAAAGCCCTCCTAGGAGGGCTTTTTAAGCACACCCTGTGCACTATATTGGTGCGCTGGTTAAAAAGGACTACTATGCCTACACCGCTGCAAGCTAACCAAGCGCTAGCAAGCTTAGTAAATCACCTCACTACAGCTATTGTGCTTATCAATGCGCGCATGCAAATTGTAGCCCTTAATTTGGCAGCCGAAAATTTATTTCGCGTGAGCCAACATCAAATGCAACAAGAACCCCTGACAACCCTTCTGTCATTAGAGCCTATGCTCGCACAACAACTACAACACAGCGCGGCACACCAAGAGTCATTTACTAGCCGTGACACCCAAATTCAGCAAACCAGTGGCCCCAAATTACTGGTAGACCTCACCGTAACTGCAGTAGATGAAGAAGGTAGCTTAGCGCTAGAGATTCAGCCTCTGGAGCGCATGAAACGCCTAACCCAAGAAGCGCGTATGGTGACCCAACAACAGGCGTCTTCCAACCTTGTGCGTAATTTAGCCCACGAAATTAAAAACCCCCTCGGCGGTATTCGTGGTGCAGCGCAGCTTTTGCAACGGGAACTCGATCCACAGCTACACGAATTCACCCATATTATTATTTCCGAGGCCGACCGCCTAAGAGACCTGGTGGATAAATTACTAGGCCCCCAACGTCAGTCGGACATTGCGGCCTGTAATATTCACCAAGTGCTGGACAAAATAGACCAATTATTACGAGCTGAAGCAGCAGAACAAGTCGCGATACAACGAGACTACGACCCTAGCCTTCCGGAACTAATGATAGACGCCAACCAGATGACACAGGTGTTTTTAAACATTGGCCGCAACGCTCTACAAGCACTATTAGAACATGGCGTAAACCAGGGCCAAATTCGCATTAAAACGCGGGCCGTGCGCCGTTTCACCATTGGCCATTCGTGCCACCGGCTGGTTTGTTGCATCAGTATTAGTGACAACGGGCCCGGTATAGCGCCAGAACTGAAAGATGAAATCTTTTTCCCGCTGGTCACTCACCGCGCCCAGGGCACAGGCCTAGGACTCAGTATTGCCCAAAGCCTTATACAACGACACAAAGGCTTAATAGAGTGTGTGAGCCAAAAGGGTCACACCAGCTTTAATATTTACCTACCGATGGAGAGCTAACCGTGCCGACCTTGCCAGCAGCGCTAACAAAAAGCCAAGACGTTTGGATAGTAGACGACGACCACGCCATTCGTTGGGTACTAGAGCGCGCCCTACAGCAAGCCCAAATCACCTGCCGGTGTTTTGAAGACGGTCAGCAACTACTGGATGCGTTAGACAGCACTACGCCGTCACTCATCATTAGTGACATCCGCATGCCAGGGATAGACGGACTAGCCCTATTACAGCGACTGCAACAACAAGTTGCCCACGTGCCCGTCATAATTATGACGGCGCACTCAGACCTAGACAGCGCCGTGGCCTCTTATCAAGGCGGCGCATTTGATTATTTACCCAAACCTTTCGACATTGACGAAGCGGTGGCCTTAGTACAACGAGGTTTACAACACGCGCAAGAACAAAGCCTTGCCAGCGCTCAGGAGCCGGCTCCTGCCAGCGCTCAAATTATTGGCGAAGCGCCTGCCATGCAAGAAGTATTTAGAGCCATTGGCCGGCTTTCTCAATCTAATATGACGGTGATGATTAACGGCGCTTCAGGCACAGGTAAAGAACTGATCGCCCAAGCATTACATCAACATAGCCCAAGGGCCAAACAGCCATTCATTCCACTTAACATGGCGGCCATTCAAAAAGATCTTATAGAATCGGAACTGTTTGGCCACGAAAAAGGCGCCTTCACAGGAGCCGCCAGCCAACGCAAAGGGCACTTTGAACAAGCCCATGGCGGCACGTTATTGTTGGACGAAATAGGTGACATGCCCGCCGAAGCACAAACACGCCTATTGCGTGTGTTAGCCGATGGAGAATTCTACCGCGTGGGCGGCCACAATTTAGTTAAAGTGGATGTGCGCATTATTGCCGCCACCCACCAAGACCTCACCAAACGTGTGGAACAAGGGTTATTTAGAGAAGACCTATATCACCGCCTTAACGTTATTCGTATACCGCTGCCTAACTTAAACCAGCGCAGCGAAGACATCCCGGCCCTAGCGCGCCACTTTTTAGTCACTAGCGCCAAAGAGTTGGGGGTAGAAACAAAACAGCTTTCAAGTGATGCCGCAGCGCATCTGCAACAACTAGACTGGCCTGGCAATGTACGTCAATTAGAGAACGTGTGTCGCTGGTTAAGCGTAATGGGCAGTGGCAGTCAAATTTTAGTGAGCGATCTACCGCCGGATTTAAAACAACAAGAAACAAAAGGCACCACCGAAAGTTGGCAAGACCTGCTGTCTCATTGGGCTAAAAAAGAGCTCCAATTTGGCCAACAACAACTACTAAGCAACGCACTCCCGGCATTTGAAAAAGTAATGATTGAAGCCGCACTTAAACACACCAACGGCCGCCGTAGAGAAGCGGCTGAACTACTGGGTTGGGGCAGAAACACACTCACCCGTAAGATTAATGAATTAGGGCTATAGCCCCGTAACAAGAACACTAAATATGCTACACGTTGTATTATTTGAACCAGAAATCCCCCCCAATACCGGTAACATTATTCGCCTGTGCGCCAACACTGGTTTTCAGCTTCATTTAATTGAGCCATTGGGGTTTAAATTAGAAGACAAAGCTTTGCGGCGTGCAGGATTGGACTACCATGAGTGGGCACGCATGTTGGTGCACAAAAGCTATGACGAGTTTCTAGCGACGGTACAGCCGAAAACTATTTATGCCATGACCACCAAGGGTAGCGACTGTTTTAGTAAGGCTGAGTTTAAAAAGGATGATGCCTTATTATTTGGCCCAGAAAGCCGAGGCCTACCAGAAGACATTAGAGCAAGGTGTAGCGGCAGAATTCGCCTACCCATGACAGCAGAAAGCCGCAGTTTGAACTTATCAAATTGTGCGGCTATTGTGGTGTATGAAGCATGGCGCCAACTAGGATACGAAGGCGCTAGCTAAATTGCACTACTGAGCATATAAATGCAAAGTGTTAGTGGGTTTGTTCAGGCGCCTTGCCAGCAGACTCGGCTGCGGCTGCAGCAGCTTCTGCGGCTTGCTTCGCGGCACTTTGTGCGTATAACGCATCAAAGTTAACAGGCGACAGCATTAGCGCAGGGAAACTACCTTTTTGCACTAGGTTATCAATCGCTTCACGGGCGTATGGGAACAGAATATTTGGGCAGAACGCGCCCAATACTTGACCCATAGATTCCTTAGGTACGTTAGCAATGTGGAACAAGCCAGCTTGCTGAACTTCCGTTAGGTAAACTGTCTTTTCGTCTGCCATAGCAGTAATGGTGATACGTAACACTACTTCAAACGTGGTTTCGTTTAGCTGGCGCGCTTGACTGTTTAGGTCTACGCCTACTTCTGGCTTCCATTCAGCAGTAAACGACTGCGGTGCGTTTGGCGATTCAAAAGACAAGTCTTTCAAATACACTCGCTGGATCATAATTTGTGGCTGGGTGCTTTCTGGCGCTGCTGCGACTTGTGCTTCTTCGGTCATGGTTAAATCTCTAATCTGTATATTTATTTATTTTAATAATACGCGCTGCCGCAATTAAGCAGCTAACAATGCGTCTAACTGGTTTTGTCGGTCTAATGCATGCAATTCATCACAGCCACCAATGGGGTTACCATTAATGATGATTTGGGGAACCGTACGACCACCTGTCAATTGCATCATTGTCTGGCGCACATCAGTGGCGCCATCTACGCTAATTTCTTCATAGGCAATGCCTTTGCTTTCGAGCAAGCGTTTTGCTCGAAAGCAAAACCCGCAATAAGCTGAAGAATACATCGTTACTTTTGCAGTCATAGCAATAGCCTTATTAGATCACTGTTATTTACGAACCAGCGGTAAGTTTTGTCCAGACCATTCTGACATGCCGCCAGTCATACGATGAACATTGGTGTATTCAGCCTTTTTAAGCACATTTGCTGCACTTGAAGCCGTTTGACCTGTCTTACATATAACAACAATGGGTTTGTCTTTGTATTTCTCAAGCTCAGACAGTCGTTTGGTGATATCTGCAAAAGGAATGTTCTTTGCGCCGATAACATGGCCTGCTTTAAAGTCTGCTGGGGCACGAATATCTAACAACAATGCGTCGTCTCCATTGGCCATAACAGTGGCTTGTTGTGGAGAAACCGAAGGCGCCGCCTTACGACGTTCTGTGATCAACAATACCGACAATGTCAGTAATAAAGCCAACACCATCTCCCAGTGATTGATGGCAAATTCAAGGTAACGTTCCATAAGCTTTACTAGTCCTAACAATTAAAATCTGTTAACGCCTTCTAAGGGGCAATAAGTCCTGCGGCATTATACGCTATAGCATGGATAATTTGGGGGCGGACTGATAAAATATCAAGACCCTTTTGTCCAATACAGCTATTTATTTACAACTTCAACCTGCTGTTTTTCACCGGAACGCCATGACTACTTCAAGCCCTAAAGCCCTGATCATTCTTGATGGATGGGGACAAAGCGAATCTTCCGCCTCAAACGCCATTAAATCAGCCCATACACCCACATGGGATAACTTGCTTGCCCAACACCAACACACGTTAGTTGGCACGTCTGGTGCAGATGTAGGTTTGCCCGACGGACAGATGGGCAACTCAGAAGTAGGCCATATGAATATTGGCGCAGGGCGGGTGGTGTATCAAAACTACACGCGCATTGGCAAATCTATTGCAGACGGCGACTTCCAAACCAATGCCACTTTAGTGTCTGCCATAGACAAGGCCGTGGCTAACGAAGGCACAGTACATGTGTGTGGTTTGTTGTCAGACGGCGGCGTGCATAGTCATCAAGATCACTTATTTGCCACCTGCGAGTTAGCACACCAACGCGGGGCTACCTCAATTGTAGTACATGCTTGGTTAGATGGCCGCGACACTGCGCCAAGTTCTGCTCAACAATATATTGAAGCGTTGATGGCGGCATTAGAGCCTATAAATGGCCGCATTGGCAGCCTCTGTGGTCGCTACTATGCCATGGACAGAGACCAACGCTGGGACCGTACCGAAAGCGCTTACCGAGCCATGCGTTTTGGTGAAGCCGATTACGAATGTTTATCGGCCCTAAATGCTTTATCAGAAGCTTATTTAAACAATGATACTGACGAATTTGTACCGGCGACTGTAATTTTAGATAACCGCGGCCAACCCGCCACCATCAAAGACGGCGACGCGGTCATCTGCGTCAATTTTAGACCCGACCGTTCACGCCAAATTACCCGGGCTTTTGTGGATCAAGAATTTGACGCTTTCGATCGTGGTGAAGACTTAGATTTAGCCGAATTTGTAATGATGACCGAATATAGCGCCAGCATAGACACAGCCTGCGCCTATCCCCCTCACAAGGTTACCAACGACCTGGGTGAAGTCATGGCAAACCACGGTAAAACCCAATTGCGCATTGCCGAAACAGAAAAATACGCCCACGTAACTTTCTTTTTTAGTGGCGGCCAAGAAGCCCTTTACGCCGGCGAGTCCCGTGAACTAATCCCTTCTCCCAACGTTGCAACCTACGACTTACAGCCAGAAATGAGCGCGCCAGAGCTAACTGACAAGCTCGTTGCAGCTATAGAAGGCCGAGAGTTTGACCTTATTGTATGTAACTTTGCTAACGCTGACATGGTAGGCCACACCGGTAAGTTTGACGCCGCCGTTCAAGCAGTAGAAGCCATAGACTTATGCCTGGCGCGTGTTGCACAAGCTTTAGAAAACGTAGGTGGCGAAGCCCTCATCACCGCAGACCACGGCAACGTCGAGCTTATGACCAACCCCAACACAGGCCAACCACACACCGCCCATACTTTATGGCCAGTGCCTTTAGTCTATGTGAGCCACCGCAGTGGTAACGCCAAGTTAAAAGCAGGCGTTTTGGCAGACCTTGCACCTACGTTATTGCATTTAATGGAAATAGAGCAGCCCGCAGAAATGACAGGGCAATGTTTGGTGGAATTTGCCTAACTTACCCGCCTTGCGTTGTTTCAGGCTCTATGCCACCGTTACACTATTAACCTGTTGTTTGTTATTACTGATTGCGCCTCTGGCGCACAGTGAAAGCGAGCAACAGGTTCACCAGCGCATGCAGCAACTACAAAGTGACATTAGTAACCTGCAAACCTGGCTTAATGACGCCCAAGCTAAGACCTCCACACTGCAGCAGCAATTACGCGCCAGCGAACAAAAGATTAACCGCCTAAGGATAGTCATCAGAGACAACCTAGCGGCTACGGCACACGCTAATACGCGTATGCAAAAACTACAGGACCAAGCTAGCCATTTGCAAGACGGGCTATCCGAACAAGAACAGCAACTTAGCCACCAGCTCAAAAGACAATATCAACAGGGCACAAACGCATTTGGCAGCTTGCTACTTAACCTCGACAACCCTGCAGCCGCAGCCCGCAACATGGCTTATTTCCAATATCTCAACCAAGCCAGTGCCGAGCAAATGGCGGCATATCGACAAACATTAAACGCCATGGCTCAAGTGCAACAACAACAAGCCGACATCACTTTAGAACTACAGCAACAAGCCTACTTGCTGAGCAGACAACAACACGACTTAGACAAGGCCAACACTAAGCTGTCTACCAACCTAAGACAACTCCAAAACTCAAAAACCACCAAAGCCCAACGTCTGGCGTCAGCCAAAGCTGACCAGCAACAAGCGCAACTCTTGCTCGACCAGATTCAAGAAGCGATTGCCAAAGCTAATATTCAGCCACAACACACACCCTTTAGCCAAGCCAAAGGCAAGCTGCCGTGGCCCCTTAAAGGTAAGGTTCTCAATCGCTTTGGTGTGTCTCAAAGCAACTACCCCCTCAGTCAGCAAGGCTGGTTGATAAGCGCGCCAGAAGGTTCCGACGTTTATGCAGTGCATAGCGGCCACGTTGTATTTTCAGACTGGCTCAAAGGCTATGGCCTCGTTATTATCTTAGACCACGGCGACGACTTTTTAAGTTTATATGGGCAAAATCAGACCTTATATTTGAGCGTTGGCGACCCCGTAACGGCTCAGCAACTCATAGCAAGCAGCGGAAAATCTGGTGGCAATACTCAAGCAGGCGTATATTTTTCATTGCGCAAATACGGTAAGCCATTAAATCCTAAGCATTGGGTGCGATAACTTATGAAACGACATCTTATACTCCTACTTAGTCTGCTAACGTGTTTTGTAACCGCAGCCCCAACTCTGGCCGCGCAACCCGCTAAAACAGCTATCCCACTGGCGGCTTTGCAATCTTTTGTGGCCGTATATGAACGTATTCGATTGCAACACGTAGACATAAAAACAGACGAAGAGCTATTACAGCTAGCCTTGCAAGGCCTTATATTAAAACTAGACCCGTATTCTAGCTATTTAGACGCCGAGGCAATGGCCCACCTGCAAGAAGATACGCGGGGCGAGTACACGGGCATTGGCATAGAGTTAGTCCCCGAAGGCAACTATATCAAGGTCATTTCCCCTATCGACGACAGCCCAGCTTTTCGCGCTGGCATATTACCCGGCGACTGGATAACTCATGTGCAAGGTCAAGCCGTTAAAGGTTTAGACCTACAAGCCATTGACCAATTAATGGCTGGAGGGCCAGGCTCTAAAGTCTCGTTAACCGTGTTACGCAAAGGCACAGAACATTTCTTCGATTTAGTTCGTGAAGTCATTGTCAGCCAAAGTGTACGCAGCGAATTAATGCAAGAGCACGTGGGTTACCTACGCATAAGCTACTTTCAAAACCACACTGGTAAGGACATCGCTCAACACATGCAAGACCTAATACAGGCCGGCGCAACGCACTGGGTTCTGGATTTAAGAAACAACCCCGGTGGCACTCTAGAAGCTGCTGCACAGGTTGCCGACATGTTTTTAGCTCAAGGCATCATTGTGACTACTAAAGCACGGCAAGAGCAGGCCAACATGCGCTTTGATGCTCATGAAACTGACCCCAGCCGAGGTTTCCCGTTAGTGGTTCTTATTAATGAAGGCAGCGCTTCTGCGTCAGAAATTGTAGCCGGCGCAATGAAGGATCATAACCGTGCCCAGTTGGTAGGCAGCAAGAGCTTTGGCAAAGGTTCGGTACAGTCTATTATCGCCTTACCTAAAGGCGCTGGCGTTAAGTTAACTACGGCTTATTACTTCACCCCTGCCGGGCATAACATCCACCTCATTGGCATACAACCTCATATAGAGCTTGCCAACTCATCCCTTGATCACGATGAACAGCTTGAGGCTGCCCTTGCACTCCTTAACCAACCTACCAATACCGACAGCCAATGAAACACCAGCCCATGATTGCAGCCTTTATAGCAAGTTTTACCATGGCCAAGCGCTGGTTTGCAGCCGTGATGTTCATGTCGTTGTGTGGTTATGCGTCGGCTAATGACGGCATGCAATCCAGCTTGAAGCCTAGCCTTAAAGCTAGTTTAGTTATTATTATAGATGACCTAGGCTACAGCCTAACAAACGGTTTAAACGTGGTAGCGTTACCGGGGGACATAACCCTTGCCGTATTGCCCCACACTCCCCATGGTTCATTTATTGCGATGCAAGGCTCTCTAGCAAATAAAGAAATCATGCTCCACGCACCCATGGAGAACCACGCCGGGTTACGTTTAGGCAAAGGTGGCTTAACCCTTAATATGGAAGAGCAGGTGTTTAAACAGATGTTACGCAGTGACATATCTAGCGTGTCCATGGCCCGAGGTTTAAATAACCATATGGGCAGCGCCCTCACAGAAAATGAACAATCGATGCAATGGACGATGGAAGTGGCTAAAGAGTTGGGTTTATATTTTGTAGACAGCCGCACCAGTGCTGCTAGTGTGGCGCTAACTCAAGCCTTAAAGTACAAAGTGCCAGCTTTGGAACGGGATGTGTTTTTAGACAATGATACAGCGACGCAGGCACTAGAAATACAGTTTAATAAAGCGATGAAAATTGCCTTAAAATACGGATCTGCCGTTTTAATCGGCCACCCATACCCAGCAACTACCGCCTTTTTAGCCGGCGCCATTCCACGGCTAAAAGATGCAGGTATTGAACTTGTGTCGGCGTCGGTATTAATTGAGCAGCTAAAGCCGCATCTCAATACCCTTTGAAGCCATGTACTGCTTAGCTTCTGGGATGGTGTATTCATTAAAGTGGAAAATGCTCGCTGCTAACACGGCGTCGGCCTTCCCTTCGATGACGCCGTCTACAAGGTGGTCTAAATTACCCACGCCGCCAGACGCAATGACAGGCACAGACACAGCATCACTTATGGTGCGGGTAACGCCTAAGTCATAACCATTTTTAACGCCGTCTTGATCCATACTTGTTAGCAAGATTTCTCCAGCGCCATAGTCCACCATTTTAATGGCCCATTCTACGGCATCAATACCCGTAGGTTTACGGCCACCATGGGTGAATATTTCCCACCTTGGTGTCTCCCCTGGGCCGCTCACTTGTTTTGCATCTATTGCCACCACGATACACTGGGCACCAAAACGGCCTGCCGCTTCTTGCACAAAGTCTGGGTTAAACACTGCAGCAGAGTTAATACCTACCTTATCTGCACCGGCATTGAGCATGCGGCGAATATCGTCACAGGTGCGTATTCCGCCACCTACGGTCAGGGGTATAAACACCTCGCTGGCCATTTTTTCTACGGTGTGCACCATGGTGTCGCGGTTTTCGTGGGTTGCGCCTATGTCTAAAAAGGTAATCTCATCGGCACCTTGTTCGTTGTAGCGCTTGGCCACCTCTACTGGGTCACCTGCGTCCCGAATATCTACAAACTGCACGCCTTTAACAACACGGCCGTTGTTAACATCTAAGCAGGGAATAATACGTTTGGCTAAGCCCATGAACGTGTCCTTTAACGATTAACTAGCGTTGGTCGTCGCAATAAGATTGCGCTGCAGCTAAGTCTAACGTGCCTTCATAAATAGCACGGCCGGTAATAGCGCCTACAATACCATCACCAGACACTGCAGCTAATGCGCGCACGTCGTCCATATTAGTTACACCACCAGAAGCGATGACCGGAATACCCGCTTCCATTGCTAAGTGGCGCGTGGCCTCAACGTTAACGCCTTGCATCATGCCATCACGGGCAATGTCTGTGTACACAATAGAACTCACCCCATCGTTACGGAAGCGCTTGGCGAGGTCTACAGCCTTAACGTCTGTTACTTCTGCCCAACCTTCTACAGCCACCATGCCATCGCTAGCGTCCAACCCGACGATAATACGGCCAGGAAAATCACGACAGGCTTGAGTTACAAAATCTGGGTCGCGCACCGCTTGTGTCCCTATAATCACATACTCAACACCAGCAGACAGATAAGCTTCAATAATTTCCACATTACGTATGCCACCACCAATTTGAATGGGCAACTTAGGGTGCGCAGAGGCAATGGCTTTAACAATGTCGCCATTCACAGGGTTGCCCGCAAAGGCACCATTCAGGTCTACCAAATGCAACCGTCTACAACCTGCATCTACCCACTGGCTAGCCACGGCCACAGGATCAGCAGAGAACACTGTAGACTCTTCCATACGCCCTTGGCGTAAGCGTACACATTCGCCATCTTTTAAGTCGATGGCAGGAATCATTAATAAAGGAGTTTGCGACATAAGCTATTTGTGGCAGCGTTTAGCTACCGTCCCACTGTAAGAAGTTTTGTAAAAGTTGAAGGCCTGCGCTGTGGCTCTTTTCTGGATGAAATTGAACAGCAAAAAGGTTTTCTCGGGCCAGCGCCACATCAAACTCAAGGCCGTAGTTGCAGGTCGCAGCCACTAGGTCGCGTTGTGCTGTACGGACATAGTAACTGTGTACAAAGTAGAAGCGGCTATTGTCTTCAATGCCATTCCAGAGTTTATGAGGCTGCTGTTGCACTCGGTTCCAGCCCATGTGAGGTACTTTTAAATGCTGCTCTTTAACCGACGACTGCTCACCAAAGAAAGAAACTTCTCCCGGCAACTGGCCCAAACAATCTACGTCGCCATTTTCACTGGAGCGCTGCATTAACGCCTGCATGCCAACACAAATACCTAACATGGGTTTTTTGCCCATTTGGTCGGCTACAATTTGGTCAACACCAAGGCGTTTAATTTCTGCCATACAATCACGAATGGCGCCCACGCCCGGCAATAACACGCGGTCGCTAGCTTCAATTTTTGCTGCATCATTGGTCACATAAACCCGAGTATCCGGGCACACGTGCTCTAAAGCCTTGGCAACAGAATGTAAGTTGCCCATGCCATAGTCTATGACAGCAATCGATTTCATAAACTGCCTTTAGTGGACGGCATCATACCCGCCATACGCTCATCAGGACTTAACGCCATGCGCAAGGCGCGACCAAAGGCTTTAAATACTGTTTCCGCTTGATGGTGGGCATTTTTGCCACGCAGGTTATCAATATGTAACGTTACTTTAGCGTGGTTTACAAAGCCGTGAAAAAACTCGTCAAACAAATCCGCATCAAAGCTGCCAATGCGGCCACGAGTGTATTCAACATGATGAAATAAGCCTGGGCGGCCAGAGAAGTCGAGCACTACACGAGACAAAGACTCGTCTAAAGGCACATACGCAGAGCCATAACGCGTGAGTCCCTTTTTGTCGCCTACGGCTTCATTAATGGCCATACCTAGGGTAATACCTAAGTCTTCTACCGTGTGATGGGCGTCTATGTGCAAATCGCCTTGGGCGTTAATGTCTAAGTCTATCAACCCATGGCGCGCAACTTGCTCCAACATATGGTCTAAAAACGGCAACCCAGTTTCGCACTTAAATTCACCAGTGCCGTCTAAATTAACGCTCACTTTAATTTGAGTTTCTAGGGTATTACGCTCTACAGTGGCGGTACGTGCCGACATGGGATGTCCTCATGGTTATTAATGGGTAAACCTCACAATAAGCCTAGGATTATACGGCTTTTAGCTGCCCTTTTACAAAGCACAAAGCGACCTAAAAGCGATAAAACAAATGTATACTCAGCATTACTCACATTTGACTAGCAACACACCCTCAAGCTATGACAAAAAACGCCGCTTTTGCCCAGCATCTCCTCACCTGGTTTGACCAACACGGGCGTAACCATCTGCCCTGGCAGCAAAATCGCAATGGGTACCGAGTGTGGGTGTCAGAAATCATGCTCCAGCAAACCCAAGTGGTTACCGTCATTCCTTATTTTGAACGGTTTATGGCGCGTTTTCCTACCGTCACAGATCTAGCCCAAGCACACCAAGACGAAGTACTCAGCCTCTGGACAGGCCTCGGCTACTACAGCCGTGCCCGCAACCTCCACGCCAGCGCCATAACCATTACCGAACAACATAACGGCATCATGCCTGTGGCCTTAGAAGACTTAATGGCACTCAAAGGTATTGGCCGTTCCACAGCAGGCGCCATCATTAGCCAGGCCTATAACCAACCCGGCGTAATATTAGACGGAAACGTAAAACGTCTTCTTACACGTTTACACGCCATAGAAGGCTGGCCCGGCCAAACTCAAATAGACAAACAGCTCTGGCAAATAGCCTCAGACCTAACCCCCAACACACGCAACGCCGACTACACCCAAGCCATCATGGATATAGGCGCCACCGTATGCAGACCAAAACAACCGCTGTGCGTAGCCTGCCCCATGCAAAGCCGCTGCCAAGCACTGGATCAAGACAAGGTCGCCGCCATACCCACACCTAAACCCAAAAAAGTGCTGCCGCAAAAAATGGTGAGTGTGTTATTGCTACAAAACCAACTTGGCCAAGTATCCTTAGAACAACGGCCCAGCAAAGGTATTTGGGGAGGGCTTTGGAGTTTGCCAGAATTTGCCAACCTTACGGACCTTCAAACCCAACTTGCGCTCAACGGACTACCCACTAACACCAGCCCATTAACGCCCATAAAACACGTTTTTAGCCATTACAAACTCACAATAGAACCGCATCTTTTAGTCTTAGACCACACACCACAAAAAGTTTCAGAAAACAGCAATACCCAGTGGTACGACAAGCAACAAATACATACAATAGGCTTAGCAACACCCATCAAAAAACTACTCGAGAAAATCCAATGAGCCGCACCGTTTTTTGCACTAAGTACCAAGCCGACATGGAAGCCATGGATCGCCCTCCATACCCAGGCGCTAAAGGTCAAAAGTTATTCGAAACCTTATCCAAACAGGCATGGCAAGACTGGCTTGCCCACCAAACCATGCTCATCAACGAAAAACACTTGAACATGATGGACCCAGAAAGCCGCTCCTACCTTCAAGGAGAGCTAGACAAATTTGTTTCTGGTAATGATTACGACCAAGCCGACGGCTACGTACCACCCTCTGCTTAGCAAAAAGCAGCAACAATAAAGAAAATAACCATATTTCAGCAACTTATTGTTGACAGGAAAAAGCAAAACGGGTTTAATACGGCCCTCTTCTTGGTAGCCAACACGCGCAACCAGCTCAGAAGAAAGCAACGCAGTATTGCCCGGATAGCTCAGTCGGTAGAGCAGAGGATTGAAAATCCTCGTGTCGGCGGTTCGATTCCGTCTCCGGGCACCATTTCCCACAAAAACACACCTAAATGTCGCTAACTTCTCGAAAGTTGCAATTTACTCCCGTAGCACACTCGTAGCACACTTTGACGACTGTATTGACCGCTATTCGTCCACTATTTTTGACGCCCGATACAAAACAACAACCGCATATATCAGCAAACCCAAGCCCGTGTAATAGCCCAAGTCACTTTCTAATGTGCCAAGCAATAACCCCACTACAACCAATGCCATACCGCCTGCTACACGCTTTTGCTTCTTACCCATATAAACTCCCTGTAAAATTCGTAGCACACAAGCCTGACGTTTGTAGTGACTGGTTATTCTCTTAGAATCTGTCCCAGTTCTTTCTCATTGCCGCTGGTAAAATTAGCCACACGAGTAATGCGGTTGCACATAGAGCAAGAATTTTAAATGAAATACCCAAGACGAGACTAACGAGCCCACCCGAAATCATCTTACCAATTGCAACGCTAACCACACCTGATATCACGACGATGATCAATGCGACTAGGCTTGCCTTTACGCTCTGATGATTCAACCAATCTAACCCTATTAGAAGCAGCACACTTACCACAAAGAAGATCCAACCAAACGGCAAGTAGTCTACTTGTGAGCCCGCGCCTGCGAACAAGAAAAAAAAGACTAATGGACCCAATGTATGTTTGTTCAACCTAACCTCGTTCAAAACAAAGATATAGCGTGCTGAACATAACCCCACTCCAACCTTGTCTCATATCCTTTAGACGCCAACCTTCAGAAGACAACTCATTTGCTAGTAAATTTGCCTTTTCCAGCATTCCCTTCGTCTTCCAAACTTGAGAAACAGCTTCAAATCTATATTCCATATTGTCCAACTCCTTTTTAAAATTCACTAAACACTTACTGTGCCGTAGCACACTTTGACGACTGCATTGACCGTTATTCGCTCTTATCTGAATAACACCTTAACCCGGCAAGAGTAGCGTAGATGATAATTTTCATAGGGGTAGTCCCTTAACAGTCGGTATAATTACTTACCAAACAGCGGCTAGCCATTTCTTGCGATTTAATTACTTGTTCTGAAGTCATTGTTTTACCTAAGACAGCTTTGTTTTCAGTAGCTGCATCATCGCCATTATTTGCCCCTATGGTGAGCCACATATGAGCTCGCTCATAATCCTTGAGGACGCCAAGACCGTTCTCGTACATAAACCCCAAATTAGATTGGGCAGTAGCATTTCCTTGCTCCGCAGCTTTGGTGTACCACTTCACGGCTGTCTTATGGTTCTCTATAACACCATCGCCATTTTCGTACATCCAACCAAGACCATTTTGCGCGGCAGCATCCCCCTGCACAGCAGCTTTAGTTAACCACTTCACTGCCGTCACCTTATTCTGTGGCACTCCATCGCCTTCATAGTACATCCCACCAAGAACGCTTTGAGCCTCAGCATGTCCCAGCCCAACTATAGCTGCGGAGTTGAACCACTTCGCTGCAGTCTTTTTGTTCTGCGGGACACCTTTGCCCATGTAATACATCCACCCTAAATTATATTGAGCAGGAACATACCCCTCCTTAGCAGCTTTGGTGTACCACTCCACTGCAGTGTTGTGGTTCTGTGGAACGCCCTCACCTTCGCGGTACATTTGACCCAGCATATATTGAGCTCGATCAAACTGCCGCTCAGCCAAAGCAGAAAACTCGGCAAAAGCCGTCTTAAAGTCACCAGCATTATATGCTTCAAGTCCGTTATCAAACCGAGCAGTATTCCCTTGTTTCCAAGCTTCGGTGAACCAGTTATCTGTAGTTTTATGATCTGTTGTAACACCCACGCCAGTATCATACAGAAGCGCAAGACTAGATTGCGCGGGGGTAAATCCTTGCTCAGCGGCTAAGGTGTACCATTTCACAGCTGCCTTGCCATTTACTAAGACACCTTCACCATTGGCGTACATAGACCCCAGACTATACTGAGCCTTATAATCGCCTTGCTCAGCAGCTACTGTGTACCATTTCACGGCTTCCTTATCATTTTGTAAAACACCTTCGCCTTTGGAGTACATCCACCCCAAATTAAACTGTGCTTTATGATTGCCTTGCTCAGCAGCTAAGGCGTACCAATGTACAGCCGCTTTACCATTTTCTAAAACCCCAAAACCAAAGTGGTACATTTTCCCGAGTTTAAATTGGGCGTCAGCATATCCTTGCTCAGCAGCTAAGGTGTACCACTTCACGGCTGTCTTATCATTTTCTAAGACACCGGCGCCGGTATCGTACATATACCCCAACTGATATTGAGCTTCAGCATCTCCCTGCTCAGCCAGTGGCTTAAATTCCTTAACAGCAGTTTTATAATCACCTTTGTTGTACGCCGCCAACCCTTCCGAAAAACCAGCCAAACTCTGCCCAGACCAACTAAAACATAAGATAACAAAAATACTTAAACGCAATTTATTCACAAACAACTCTCCTTGTAACCATCCGTAGCACACTTTGACGACTGTATTGACCGTTTTAAGGCGTAAAAAAACCGCGCGTATTACGACACGGTAAATTTAGTAACTACACTATTTGCTCCTGACTACCACATTGTTTTTTCAGCACGGTCGCGCCACTCGCCATCATAAGTCTTACCATCAAACTCACCACCAGTCTGTTCAACCATAAAATCCCCGACAGTAGGCAGATTTAAGCCCGAGCAGTCTCTTTTCCAAAGATCACTTCGGATCATCGCTTTAGCACATTGCGAATAGACTTCTTTGACCGCAAATACGATAACAGACTTAGGCTTCTTACCTTTTACTTCAAACTGATTGATCAGGTCATCGTCTGCACTAACAAACGCTCCCCCATTAACTCTAATTACAGTATTACTGCCTGTCACAAAGAACATCAATGACGCTCTTTTATCGCGAATAATGTTTAATAGAGAATCTAATCTATTATTACCACGCCAGTCTGGCATTAGCAGTGTACTTTCATCAACAACCTTAACTACTGGACCATTGTCACCACGAGGTGAATTATCTACGCCCTCTTCCCCGACAGTGGACAATACACAGAAATATGAGTTAGAAATCCATTCTTCGTATTTTGGTGTTAGACGATTAGCAACCTTTTTAATTGCAGCCTCGCTCACACCACCATCATATATACGTTTTAACTCTTCAATGCTATCTACAATAGTTGCCATATTCTCTCACCAATACCCCCAAGTCATCTGCCCTCAGCACGTTACCACACAGCCACAGCGTTGGTCACTCTGTAGTGAGTTTGGCTTTATACACTGAAAAATATTCGCACTCACTCGTAGCACACTTTGACGACTGTTTTGACCGCTTTTTAGTCGCTATAAAGCCGTGCATTTTACGGTTGATTAAGTTTCGGCACGTTTTTTGCTGACTATTTAAAATTTAATAACTGTCGTCACAACCCAACTGCCAAACATCACAAACACCACCCCTGACACGAGACGAATATAAGACGTGTTTCGCACAATAAATTTGCTTACCTTTGTGAGTGT
>Ga0209035_10000277_pt1 | contig 20209 bp, 26 predicted proteins | sample MarorgKNORR_S2LV_6_FD_188220 | JGI IMG/M metagenome (GOLD analysis project Ga0209035, IMG submission 188220) | Marine microbial communities from the Southern Atlantic Ocean, analyzing organic carbon cycling - AAIW_A/KNORR_S2/LV (SPAdes) (version 2) | ecosystem: Environmental > Aquatic > Marine... | reverse complement strand
GATTCTAAAAGCTTTTGACCAATCCAAGCAGAGTTACGATCAATCGTAAATCCGCTTAATAACTCATTTCCAATGGTTATAATTCCAATCTTCATCATAGGATCCTTAAATAAATACTTAAAATAGATATAACAATAATAGAACTTAACAATCCTGCCACTAAATCGTCTGTCATAATTCTCATTGGTGAATCAATAGGGTCAGTATCAAATTTTTTCCACCACAAAGGAGCATTTTTAGGATTTTCACTCCAACCTACAGGTCCGATTTTGCTAATATCAAAAATTCGAAACAGAACAAACGTTAACACGAATAGTAATTCTTGATTGTTAATATAGTTTGGGAGATCAAAAGAAAACCCCCCAAAAAACCAAGAAAAAAGCCCTACAATCATAATAGCGAATGACATCCCAGCGATTTCGTCTAATACAAATTCTTTTGGATCTTTAGAATCGAAGAACGGTAATGATTTTTCATATAGATATCCAAAAGAAAAAAATGACATTATATATGTATACAATGCTATTTCACCACTGAGAGCATTTGTCGATGAGTCTTCGAATATAATAACTACAAATAGGATAAATAAAGAAGCCCAAGTTCCTCCTCCTGGCAATCTACCTAAACCAAAAAGGGTAACAATCTGATAAGCTATCTTGTTTTTAAAATCCATTTTTGATGACATACTCAGCTCCTGTTGCTGCTGCATAAATCGCATTAAATGAAACAATTAGATTAATAATCTCTTGTGTAGGATTGTTTAATAAGATAACAATAATCATAACATGTTGAAATACAGTTTTCCATTTTCCATATTGAGATGTTACTAAAGGTTTTTTCTTACCAATAAGATAGTTTCTGTACATCGTAATTAAAATATCGCGACCGACAATAATACAGTAAGCCCAAAGTAATATTATTCCTTGGTAAGCTAATATCGTTAATGTACCTATCATGAGAATTTTATCTGCTAAAGGATCAAGATAATTACCTTTTTCAGATACAAGATTATGTTTTCTGGCTAATCTTCCATCTGCAACATCGCTAAAACTACAATAAGCAAAAATTATTGCAGCTACTGTATAGCTGTTGATATAGATAAGATATATAATAAGTGGGGTAAGAATAATACGAGAATAGGTTAAAAAATTGATAAAGTTCTTCAATTGAGCTTTACCCTTCCCTCAATAGCGGTAGTCACTGTTTTATCATCTATATATTCTAGATTACTGCCAACAGGTAGCCCTACTGCCAATCTGGAAATAGTTACTTTTTTATCTTTTAATATTTTTTCTATATACATCGCAGTTGCATTACCTGACGTGCTTGGATTCGTAGCAATAATAACTTCTTCTAGCTTATCATCAATACGCTTTAAAAGCTTGTCAAATGATAACTCTGATGGACCTATACCGTCTAATGGTGATATAGCACCTCCAAGAACATGATATAAACCATCGTAACTATTGGTATTTTCAATCTTTACAGCATCCTCAACATTTTCAACAACACATAAGCATGAAACATTTCGATTTGAATTACAACTACAGTCTTCATCTTCTTTTAAGAAGATCATTCCGCAATTATCGCAGTTAGATAATTTCTCACTTATATTATCTAATCCAACTATCAAATCCTTTGCAACAGATTTATTAGAGCGAACAATAAAATATGCAATACGTTCAGCTCCCTTTCTACCTACTCCAGGAAATTTTGTTAAAGCCTCTACTAGTTGGTCGATATATACTACTACTTTACTCATTACATTCCTGGGATATTATCCATTAAGCCACCTGTTACAGATTTAAGTCTTTTTGCAGAAGTGTCTTTTGCTTTTTCTAACGCATTATTAACAGCAACCTTGATTGCATTTTCAATGATATAAGCATCACTACTAAGCAATGTTTCTTCAATCTCAACTTTAGTAGTTTTCATATCAGCTGTCATAGTAACAATACATGATTCATTCGAAGAGGATCCTTGAACTTCAATCTTCTCCAACTCTTTTTTAACTCTGGTCATTTCAGATTTCATATTCTGTGCTTGTTTCATCATTTCTTTCATATTTCCAAACATTAGGCAAAATCCTTTCCGTCAAATAATTTGACAATATCATCTTGATTAATTTCTTCTTTTATGTCTTCTTCAATTTTTGCTACATTGGTATCAACAACAATATTGACCTTTAATGAAGATCCTAGAACTGAGTTTATTGTAGATAAAATAAAAGGATCTTTCAGAAGCTTCTGACTAAACTCATTACTGTCATAGGATATTAACTCTAAAGTATCGTCTTTCAAACCTCCAACAATACATGTTTCTAGCAAAACTCCAATAGAGCCTCTTTCCTTAGATACTTTTTTTAGAATTTCACTCCAAGAATTTTTTACATCTTCTATAGAGATTTTAGAGGGATTGCTTTTCGCTTTTTTTTCCTCTTTAACTTCTTTTTTCTCAACCTCAACTTTAAGCTCTTTGTGATTAGTCTCCACTTTAGGTGTTGACTTTGCCTTTGGAACAACCTTCTTAGCCAACTTTGCAGGTGCCGGACTTTCAGTAGTATCTGATTCTAAAAACTTTTCAATATCTATGCTGTTATCAAATTGTAGTAATTTGATTAATGTCATTTCAAAAATTAAATATTGATCTGAAAATTGCTTAATTGATGAGTATAATTCTGACAGATTTGTTGACAATCTTACTATATCTTTCAATGTCCATTCATAGTTAACATTCTTGTAGGTTTTAGCTACTTCCGGTGAAATACCAGCTAACCCTAACCCATTAGTATAATGAAGCAAGGCAAGGTTGCGAAAATGGCCTATCAGACCCTTTAGAAGGTCTTCGATGATATAACCTTTATCTCTAATTTTTTGTATGGCTAGAACAAGACTATCTCCATCTTTATTATGAAGAGCATCTGTAATATTAAAATAAATTTCTGTAGGAACAATACCAAGTAAATCAATTATCATCTCTGTAGTAATTTTTTTGTCGCTAAATACTAATACTTGATCTAGGAAACCTAAAGCATCTCTCATGCTACCATCCGACTTATTAGCAATCAATTCAAGTGAAGAGTCGTCAATTTTTACCGACTCTACTTTAAGTATATGTTTTAGCCTGTCTTTAATAACGGTGTTTGTCATAGGTAAAAAATCAAAACGTTGGCATCGAGAAATAATTGTTTGTGGAACTTTATGAATATCTGTAGTAGCCATAATAAACTTTACATGCGTAGGTGGCTCTTCTAAAGTCTTAAGTAGTGCATTAAATGCTTGAACTGTTAACATATGCACTTCATCAATAATAACTACCTTAAACTTACCTGATAAGGGCATAAATTTAATATTCTCTCTCAATTCACGAATCTCATCAATACCTCTATTTGATGCACCATCAATTTCAATAACATCCATAGATCTACCTTCTATAATCTCTTTCACTGCATCTGAATCAGTATCATACTCTATTGAAGGAGTATCTGAACCATTTAGAGACATAGCTAATAATCGAGCTGTTGTTGTTTTACCAACTCCCCTAGGACCTGCAAATAAAAAAGCTTGAGCAATACGATTCTTTTCGAATGCCTTTTGTAGCGTTTCGGTGATATGGTCTTGACCAACAACATCTTTAAAATGTTTTGGTCTCCATTTTAGTGCTAAAATTTGATAATTTTTACTCAATTGAATCCTTTTCTTTCGACAATTTAATAAAAGTTTTAAATTTTATAATGATAAATAATGAAAGGCTGTAAATAATGTTCATAATTCCAACAGAACAAACGATTAAATATGCTAAAGAAAATCACGACGATGGAAAGCCTATCGTCCAGATAAACCTCTTTTCATATAATAAAAATGCTAAGTACAAAGATATTACATTAAATGACATATCTGGAAGAGATGCCTATAAAAAATATGCTAATATTGCTACTAAAGCAGTTATAGAAGTTGGTGGAAAGATATTATGGTGGTCCAAAATAAGATTAACAATGATTGGTCCAGATAAAGATAAATGGGATGAAGTTGGAGTAGTATGGTATCCTAATATGAAAAAATTTCTGGAAATGACAGAAATTGATTGGTATAAATCTTCATTCATACATAGAGAAGCTGCTTTAGCAGATACGCGACTGATTACATGTTATGATATGTCAAGATCTATGAAGATGAAGCTATGGTTAGCCTCTTGGTTTGGAAAAATAATCTTTAGATAAAAAGAGAAAGAGTGTAGAAACTTATCCTACACTCTTTATCAGTCTTTATTTATCTTCTTTTTCTAGTTCATTTCTCAAGCTATCAGCTTTAGCAACGCTGGCTTTAAGGCCCATTCTTACTGATTGTTCAAAATATCTTAATGCGTCGAAATCATTCTTCATTGCTAAATAATAATCTCCCATTGAATCGTAAGGATTCGCTGAACCAGAAGCTCTTCTAATTTGTTCTTGGAACTTCTTACCTGCATTATCCAAGTCACCTTTTTCCATATATGCATATCCCATCATATTTAATACTGGAGTAAAGTTAGGATTCATTAAATATAAAGCTTTTGCTCTATCGAGAACCACATCTGCTCCTCTATCAGAGATTGTAGCAAAAACTGTTTCAAATGCTAAAAATGAATCGTCTGAATATTTATCAGATAATGCTTCGCTTAATGCATTAAAACTATTAGTTCCACTTTTCATATCATTAGCTACTGCATTAATCATTGCAGCTTCATCTTCTGAGGCGTTTAAAGACATGCTAACAGCAATATCTAGGTCATCTTCAATATCACCTTGATTACCTAAGAAACCGCTTGTTCTAGCTCGCATTGCATAGGCAAGTGCAAAGTTGGGATCTTGTTCAATTGCATTTGAAAATGATTTATACGCATTTTCCCATTCTAAATTATAAAGCTGCCATCTTCCCATATCAAATGCATTATTTGCATCTTCATTTTCTGTGCTTGTACGCATAATTTTAGCTTCATCATGAGATAATTTTGCTTCATACTGAGCTAAAGCGGTGTTTCTTGGACCCCATGAAAAAGTTGGATCGATTGCTGTTGCTTCCATATAGTATCTTATAGCTAAATCATAATCTCCTTTATTTAAATAAAACTCTCCAAGAGAATCCAACGCATTTGCTTGTTTTGGATCTAATTCTATATATTTCTCAATATATGGTAATGCCATATCATACTCTTCTGATTTAGGATCTATATTCCACATATAAGAATAAGCCAATAAGTTGTATAAATGTCCTGCGTTTAGCCTTTCAGCTGCTTCTAATAACATTTCTCTAGCTTCTTCGACCTTATCTTCACGTTGAAGACTTCTATAGGCACCAGCAGCTAAGAATCTGTCATTTGGATATTTTTTATATAAATCAGAATATCCTGCAAATCGATCACCTTCACCGTTTATCCAATTTACTGCTGCTTGAGCAAGCATAGTTTCTGGATGTCCAGGTTTTGATAATTCTAGAGCAGTTTCTAATAACTCTCTTTTTAAGACTCTATCTTGTTCTACATGTGCCTTATTTAAATAACATGTCACACAATTAGGATCTTTATCAATCCCTTTATCAAATTCAGCTCTAGCTAAATCAAACATGACGTGATGCGCCGCATCTAGTCCAGCAGCAGCTTCTTTTGAAGCGTCTCCTACTTGTCTAGACATTTCACCATCAGAGTTATTACAACCAATAAATAGCATAGCTGTAAAAAATACCGATAGCATCAAATTGTATTTTTTCATCTTTATTTCCTTTATTTTTTTATTATTCATCAAAAGAGATGAACTTTTCGTTTTCATTGAATTCAATTGCAATAAATAGTTTGAAAGAAACTCCATATTTCTGCACTTGAATTGATATCCATATTTCCAAATGACCCTGGCCAGTCATGACGACCACCAACGACTCTGTAGAGCCAAACATCGTTGCAATTTGATGGATTAGTATATTTAAGTGAGGTAACAGTACTACCATCAGTTGCATTAATGTTAGGCAAATTTTCAGATTGAAAAGACGTATAACCATTTCTGTTTGCAAAGAATTCAATCATTGTATCTACCGCTAAATAAGGTCCCCATCCTCCCGTGTTATTTATGGCTCCATCATAAAAAGTTATACCGTCATTTGTACCATGTATTTCCATGACGGGGATAGAAATATTATTCGTACAATTATCTTGTATATCTTGCAGCATCGTTCCTGCAATGGAGGCAATTCCTTTAAAAACACCACTACCCTGACAGGCAATCTTATAGCACATGTCGCCACCATTAGACATTCCAGTTCCATATATTCGATCGGGGTCTAATCCACGTGTAGTCTGTAGATGAGATGCCAATGCCTCTATAAAGCCTAGGTCATCAACTGTTTCAATACCGATATGGAACTCATACTCAACATTAAAAAATCGATTATCAAGAAAGTCATTTGTTCCCCTAGGATAACATACTGCAAACCCTTCACTATCAGCTATTGCATTAAATCCAGAATACGATTCAATTGCTGAAGCATCACTACTATATCCATGCATAACAACTATAAGTGGGGAATCTGGTTCTAAATTTATTGGCTCATAATAGATATACTCCCTATCTAGACCGTCATGATTAAATATCAAGTATTGACCATTGGTTTGTGGTTCAATAACAATATCGTTTTTATTAGGTTCACAACCAATAAATAGTATAGCTGTAAAAAATACCGATAGCATCAAATTGTATTTTTTCATCTTTATTTATTTTATTTTTTTATTATTCATCTGGTGAATACAAAAGTTGATTCATCAGAAAGCTTTAAATTAAAGTTATAGTTCTCATAGTTAAAATCTTTAATATCGTCATTGCTATTAATCTTATTTTTCACAATATATTGAGTCATTAATCCTCTAGCCTTTTTAGCATTAAAAGAGATGAACTTTAATTTATCATCTCGATACTCTTTAAAGACAATAGATAAAATTTTCCCATCAAGCTTACTTAGATCGATAGCTGAAAAATATTCAACTGATGCACAATTGACTATTGTAGGATTGCTATGCTCTTTTAAGGTATTATTTAAATTTTTTGTTAAATCTTCTTTCCAAAATTCATATAAATTTTTTCCTTTTTTATTCCTAAAGGATACGCCCATTTCTAATCTGTAAGGCTGGATAAGGTCTAAGGGTTTTAAAATTCCATATAACCCCGATAAAATTCTTAAATGATTTTGAGCAAAATTGAAATCATTCTCTTTAAAATCTTCTGCTTTTAATCCCGAATATACACCTCCATCAAAAGCTAATATAGCTTGCTTTGCATTTGATGGACTGAAAGGTAACGACCATCTATCAAATCTATCTCTATTCAACTTTGCGAGCTTGTCGCTAATATTCATAAGATCTTTTAAGTCGTTTTCTGTAAGATTTTTAGCTTCATTTGCTAATAATTCAGCACTTTGAATAAAATCGCATTCGGTATGACTGTGAACAATATCTTGTTCATTAAAGTTGAGTTTTTTTGATGGGGATAACAGTGTAATCATTTTATTTCTCTTAAATTATTTTTAATAAGATCTCCTACTGGAATAGATTTTTGCTCTACAAAGTTAAACATTACAAATGTGTGGATACTTTGGAATGCAGGCTCATCATCTCCTTTTAGAAAAATAGCTTGATGAACATCATAACTTTTAGAACCTACTCTAGTAATACGATATCCTATATCAAGCTCTGCAGGATGGCGAACTTGTTTTATGTACATAACTTGCATAGAAGCCAGCAATCCTGCTTCTGTACTTTCTAAACCAAATTCATGCTCATTGCTACCATGAAGATGATCGATAAATTCTTTATGTTTTGTTTCTAGTAATCCTAAATATATTGTGTGATTAATATGTCCTAATCCATCCATATCTCTCCATCTAGTTGATGCACTATTAAAAAAATCATACTCTGAACGCATAAGAATTCTTTGCTTCATTACGATAGTTTCTCCTTATAAGATTCACACAAACTCCACACTTGATTCCACTGCTCTTTATTGTAAGATACTTTTGATGATTTTATTTCCCTGCATTTAAAAAAATATTTTCCAGAAACATTACTTACTTCATCTGAAGTACTAAGATAAATACTTGAATCTGCTCCATTTTCTACTGTTCTCGCAAAAAGTTTTGATCCAAACTTGACAATTTTTTTGATAACAGATCCTTCATTTCCTCCTATGTTTGTATCGACAAACCCTGGATGTAATGCATTCACTGTAACTTTATCCTGTATTTCTGCTAATCTATATGTAAACATTATATTCATTAATTTTGAGACACAGTATGCCTTCCAAAAAGAATAGCCTTTTTCGCCGTTAATATTATCAAAATCAATATCTGCACCAATATGAGCATTGGATGCAACATTAACTACTCTAGAGCCTTCAGATGCTGATAGCATATCCATAAGATTGGTGGTAAGTGTAAAATAATTCATTTGATTAGTTGCGAATGTTTTTTCAAGCCCCTCTGAAGTAATAATTTTATCTTTGCTTGCCCCTCCAGCATTATTCAGTAAGACATTGAGTTCAGAATATTTATTTTTAATTTCTTCAGAAAGCTTATTGATTTCAGATATCGAACTTAAATCTGCTTGAAAGAAATCAAGCTTATTATTTCCAGTTAAGCTTGTAATACGTTCAATTGCTTTTGCACCCTTTTCTGGGTTCCTACCAATCAAGCCTACGCGATTTCCAAGAGAAGCTATCTTAGTAGCTGCCTCTAAACCGATTCCATCAGTTGCACCTGTTACTATAATTGTTTTATTAGTCATAAACGCTCTTTGAACGAATCAATATTAGCTATAAATTGTTGTCCATGTTACAAATTTATCAAGCGGGAATAAATTATTGGTTCTTACTAGGATTCATAACCTTCCTTGTTTTATTAAAAATACCTGCACCATACGGTAAGTTTTCTAAATCAAATTGGGGCTCTTGGTTCTTTATTATGATTCCCAGTCAATTAGGATGGATCATTATGGAGGTCATGTCACCAATTATGGTTGGTTACTTTTTTTTAACCGGACCCATAGAAAAAAGTTTGGTCTCATACATATTCCTTGCTCTATGGATAGGTCATTATTTTAACCGCAGTATTATCTATCCTATTAGACAGAAAAATCCGTCTAAAATGCCACTCTTAATTATTTTTTTAGCACTTATGTTCAATACAGTCAATGGCTTTATCAATGGGTATTATTTAGGCTTTATACAAGCCTATCCAGTGGAATACATATATGAATGGAATTTTATATTAGGTATTATACTATTTCTTGTAGGTGCTATTATCAATATTAAATCTGACAATATTTTATTACGTCTAAGATCTGAAAAGGAAGGTTATTATATTCCCCGTGGTTTTATGTATAAATATGTCTCATATCCAAATTATCTAGGAGAAATTATGGAATGGATTGCGTTTGCCTTAATGACATGGTCTTTAGCTGGTCTATCTTTTGCAATATGGACTATAGCAAATCTTGTTCCAAGAGCTATCGCTGGTCATAAGTGGTATAATAAAACATTTGAAGATTATCCTAAAGATAGAAAAGCAATCTTACCGTATTTGTTCTAATTAAAATTCTAAATCTTTTTTCTTTTTTCTTTTTTTAAAAAAATAATCTTGAATCAAAACAAGTGAATCTCCACCTAGAACATTCCCCCTAACAACACTAGGAGTTTTAAAGGTGGGATTTCCACAAATATCTAACTTGGAACCACAGGCACCAAAATCTTCATCATAACATCCAAAATATAAAGCATCAATACGGCTATTTATAATAGCTCCAGCACACATAGAACATGGCTCTTTCGTAACATAAAGACTGCAATCAGTTAATCGCCAGTCTCCTATGGTATTAGATGCTGCTGTAATTGCTAACATTTCTGCATGAGCAGTAGAGTCATTTAATGATTCACATTGATTGTATCCTTGACCTATAATTTTTCCTTTATAGATAACAATAGCGCCGATTGGCACTTCATCTTCTCTCATTCCTTTTGATGCAATGCTTAAAGCACGACGCATCCAATCTTCATGAGAGACAGCTCCTAATTGATTTTCAATAGACATGTGTACGCCCGGAAGGATTTGAACCTACAGCCTCCTGGTTCGTAGCCAGACGCTCTATCCAGTTGAGCTACGGGCGCATATGTAAATAAGAACGAAACTTATTAATCAAAACTAAAAGCTTCAACCTGGAAAATTCTTTTCTCATTCGCTCCTGCATTAGCGAATTGAACGAAAACAACAAGAGTTAAATCTTCGTTAGTCCAAGATACGCCTGAATCATTTGGCCAATTACTATCTAATGTCCAATTATAGCTTTTTGTATGAGTTTCGCCTACACCTAGATTTAATGGCTCTCCATAAGAAACTGCATCAGAAGTAGTATCAAGCGTTAAGAAATCAATAAATGTTTGATCAAATGTTGTTTGACCGTTCGGTGCTTGATATTGTGAATTATCATGAGTTACGGCAATATAGAATTTAAGTCCAAGACTATTTAGATCTGAAGCTGAAGTGAATGCAACGTTTCCACTAAGATTATAACCATCTCTTGATCCTGTTATTTGTATATTTACAGGCGTTTGACCATCAACCGCTGCCCTTGCATTGTTTCTCCATGTAGTTGCTGTACCACCAGAATCAGTCGATCCATTTGTATACATATGAGGAACATATCCTACATCATAATAATTTTCACGATTAATTACTGGAGCAGTATTAAAATCATAGTAAGGATCACCTGAAGATGGCCACCATACATGATATCTCAATACAATCCAATCATCAGCTAAATCACCTGCATAAGTAGAGGATGCAGGATCTAAGTATTTATTTAAAGTATCATTTTGTGGTTTACAAGGTCCACATGTAGTTGACGTAAATAACTCCATCAAAATTTTTGATTTCACATTAGTTGCAGAACCGTCATTTCCACCAGTCTCTGAAGTACTATCAGTAGAAGCATTAACACTACTTCCCCCATTAGAACATGACATAATCAGCATAGAGCTTATTGCACTAATCATTAAAAATGTTTTATAATTTTTCATTATATATTTTCCCTCCCAAAAGAAACATACTTTTTTAAAAATCTGAACGAAGTTAATCTAAATTAAGACTGTAGTCAATTCTTATGCCGTCGTCAAATGCTTGTATATATCGACATACACCATTTGTGCAGTCAAGTCCACCACGCATAGAGCCATAAAATAATTCAAGTGTATGATCTGAATCAAACTTGTATGCTATAGATGCTGAACTCCAATCATTGGAACTATCAAAAGATTCATTATGGCCATCATCAAGCAATGATTCATCGCTATTGGTTAATTCATGAGAAAGATTGAAAGACCACTTTTGATTATAATTTGCTGATAATGCTAAAAATAGATTTTCTTGATATTCTTCTGTTAATAAAGAAGTAAATGAATAATTATCATCTATTTCATCAACATCAGATAGGATTGTCGTATCAAATCCTGTTTTAAGTCTTTGTAGTTCTAGTTGCATTTCAACATTCCATAATGGACTGATATTAAAGTTTACTAAAAATGGTAATGTAAATGATTCGGTGATTTCAAATGATTTTACTTCAGCTGAATTAGATAAAACATTAAAGACTTGATCTTGAAAATCTATACCAACTTTATAAAAAATATTACCACGTGAACTATATCCACTAACCTCAATAAACAGCTCTTCAAATGGATATGATTCTTGACTACTTGAAGGCATAGAGTTGCTATCGCTATACCATAGCGAATTATCAATTCCCAATCCATTATACCATCGTTTTGAACTACTTGATTTCATATAATTAACTGCAATATTTACATTATCATTAATAGGACCCAATAATTGAATTTCTATACCTATTTCATCATTAAGATTTACTTCTTTTGAATTTCTACTTAACAATCTAAACGTATGTTGATAAAAGCCACTTGGTGAGCGCTGGATGTCCAATGCTTGACCGTAATTATCGACTATATTATCTCGGATTACTGGATCATTTATGTCCATTTTAAAATTTCTATAACTGGAAGTTAATGCCCATTTTTTTAAGTAGTTAGTATTCGAGATATAAAAACCTCTACCATCTTTTTCAGGATAAAAAATTTCCAAGTTTCCAGAATCTTTTTCAGAAACCTTATTAATAACAGATATAAAAAATTCACCATATTTATGTGATTTATCTACACGAAAATTTGTTAAAGCATGAGACAAAGATCTTTCTTTTTCATCTACAAGCAAGAAAGCTGCTCCTATATTAGATTTTAAAACATTTAAAGTAAGATCTGCTCCATAAATAAATTGATCAACAAAATAATTAGGTACTCTTGGATCATAGCCGCCTAAAACTGTAGTACTCTTCCTACTTGCAGTATCACCCATAATAATATTCAAAGTTGATGATTCGTTGTGAAATTGCATACCCAAGCCTCTCGAACCTGTATGAAAATCTAAATTTTGTAGATCTAGCTGATTCAACAACAATCCTCTTCCCCATGTTTGATGGACGTCACCAAGTTCCAATGAAAATTTATCATTATAGAATCCAAATAAATATCCATCTAGACCTTTTGCATTTAATCCAATTTCAGCAGGGTCACTGACTTCAAAAGTAAGAAGTGATTCTAGTCGATAATTTTCTCGATTAAAGGATAATTTTGTATCGAGATATATTTCATTATAATTATAGTCATTATCACTATCACCATATCGTACAGATAATTGATTTGAAATGTCCACTTGACTATAAGCAGATGTAAATAGGAGTATAATAATATATATTTTCTTAATCACTTAATGCTATTCTTAGCTGCTTTTTTAACTCGACTTCATCGCCTAAATAAAAACCTCTTTTACGATAAATGACTTTACTTCCCTTAAGAATAAGAGTCAATGGAATAGGCTCAGCGCTAAACTGTCTAGATAGTTTTTTATCAAAATCAAATATGATATGGTAATTATCATCAATAGGATATTGTCTTGAACGAATGAAGCTTTTGACTTTAGCTTTATCTCCAGGCCTGTCTTCATTAATTAAAATAACTGATACATTCTCATAGTCGTCAATAAATTCATTTAACTTATCAATTTCCTTGATACATGGTAGACACCATGTTGCCCAAAAACTAACAAATGATACTTCGGAAGTTAAGCTGTGAAGATTGGTAGTTGTATTGTCAATTAATTGAACCTTATTATTTGGAAAATTTGTCTGAGACAATAAGTGGCCTGTAAGTAGAAGTAAAAAAAATAAACGATATATAATCATAACTTAACTGCTTTAGATAAACGATTTAAACATCTATCTTTTCCAAGCAAAATTATCATATCAAAAATGCCAGGCCCATAACCAAGGCCAGTTAATGCGAATCGTACAGGCTTAATAAGTTTTCCTAATCCTAGCTCATGTTGTGTCATTAAATTATCAAAAATAGACTCAAGTGTATCTTTTCTCCAATTATCTTCTATATTCAAAGCTTCATGTAAATCTGTTATTATCTGTATAGAACTATCATCTAATATTTTCTTAGACATCTCTTCGTTATGTAAAATATCTTCCTTAAAGAAAACATCTGAGACCTCGATTATATCATTCAATGTCTTTGATCGATCTTTTACTAATGCAATAACATCATTTTTATATTTACTATCTTGATTGACACCCCAACTACTATCTAGAATTTCTATTTCCTTTATGACGGTACTTACTTCTATTTGTGCCATTTGTTGACCAGAAACCCACAATAACTTCTTCTCATCAAAAGTAGCAGGCTTCTTTTGAACTTGACTAAAATTGAATGCACCAACCAACTCATTTATATTAAATATTTCTTGATCTGAATCTGGATTCCATCCTAACAAAGAAAGATAATTAATCATTGCTGTCGCAGTAAATCCTTTCTCTTTATACTCTTGCACATTAGTAGCTGCATGTCTCTTGCTTAATCTTTTCTTATCTGATCCTAAGATCATAGGTAAGTGAGCAAATGTAGGTAATGTCAATCCTAATGCTTTATAAACTAATATTTGCTTTGGTGTATTGGCTAAATGATCATCCCCTCTTATAACGTGAGAAATGTTCATATCAGAATCATCTATAGCTACAACAAAATTATAAGTTGGAGATCCGTCAGATCTTGCAATAATAAAGTCATCTAATTCTTTATTATTAACTTTAATGGTCCCATATACTAAGTCTGTAAATTCTGTTATACCATCCGGTATCTTCAAGCGAACTGTAAACGACTTACCCTCATCTATCAATACCTGTTGCTGTTCTAGGGAATAGTCTCTATATGTTTTCGGGACTCGAAATAATTCTTTCTTTTTTTCTGATTCTTTGCGCAATGCATCAAGCTCTTCTTTTGACAAGAAACACCTATAGGCAGTTCCTGCTTGAATCATTTGATTTACGACTTCTTCATGGCGTGACTTATTCTTTGATTGCAGAACAACATTATCATCCCAATCAAATCCCAACCAGCTTAAAGCATCTTTGATTTGATCTATGTATTCTGATTTTGATCTTTCTAAATCGGTATCTTCAATCCTGAGAAGGAATTTTCCGCCATTTTTCTTGGCGTACAACCAATTAAAAAGAGCTGTTCTTGCTCCACCAATATGTAGGTACCCTGTCGGGCTTGGAGCAAATCTGACAATAAGCTTATTCATTGCGGAGGCGAGAGGATTCGAACCTCTGAAGGGCTTTCACCCTTGCTAGTTTTCAAGACTAGTGCATTCAACCGCTCTGCCACGCCTCCTGATATTAAATTTAATTGTATGAATTGTATATATATAGTAATTTTTTGCTCACCAATTTATTAGATAAAACTTTAAAAGCAAACAAAGGACTTTAATGAAAAAAATATTATTGATACTATGCCTTACGATTCCATTGATGGCGCAGTCAACAGATAACAGAGAAACTCTTAAAAGTATTGGACAGCAAAAACAAGTTGAACGCAAAGCTAATGTCGCTCCAACCATTATACTAAATAGGAAAGCTAGTAGCTTAGAATGGAAAGGCGGGCTAAAGGTTGTAAATAACAATCATAGTGGAAATCTAAAATTAAAGTCAGGAAATATTTATTTAAATGAAGGCAATAAAATCTCTGGTAACATTATAATCAATATGATGTCTATGACAAATATTGATCTTCCAGATAGTAAAAAAGAGTACTTAATTGGACACTTAAGAAGCCAAGACTTTTTTCATGTCGAACGCTTCCCTAAAGCCTCTTTCAAGATTGACAGTTCAAAGATTTTAGAAAAACAATCTGACGGGAAGTATAATATGGAAATTTCTGGTGACTTAACTATTAAGTCTATTACAAAACCTATTATATTTACAGCACTTATAGACCTAAAATCTGATATCAAGTCTGCAACTGGAACTATGAAATTTAATCGAATAGATTTTGGTGTTCAATATCGCTCTGAAATCAAACTAGATGACGCTAAATCTTTTTGGAATGATCTACAAACCACAAAAAAAACTACAATGGATAAGGTTATTAAGGATGAAATTGAAGTAAAGTTTAATATAGTATCTATGCCCGGTATTCTTGAAAGATAATATCTAGTCAAAATTAAAGAATAGTAACTTCTTAACACTTCCAAAGAAATTATTAAATGATCCTAGCTTGCATGCATAGTAAGACCATAAAGCATTAAACAATACAAAGACCATAAAGAAAGGCCAATTTAGGGGGTGTCCCCCATTTAAAAGTGATATTAAAATACCTATCCATGCAGTTCCAGACCAAATCACTGCCCAGCGTAATTTTTTAACCATACTCTCATAATCTAAGCTTGAAGCTTGAAGTGAACTAAACCCAATACCAAATAATGCTGCAGCTACAATTCTTAAAGCTACAGTATCTAGTGGATAGTCTGGAAAAAATACGGCAATTTGCTCGGCACCGAAGAATATGGGTATAGCAACTGCATAATCGAAATAAAAGTGAAATACGAGCCATTTTCTAAGCATTGTAGGCACTTTCATAGTCTTATCCAGCAACCAATCCTTTAACAACAAGATATGGGATAATGATATACAGAATAACATCCCTAATTAGATAATACATAAACAAGGCGACGCCAACTTTCCATCCATATTTTTTAAACATCATTTTCATGGCAGTAATTAGACCAAATTCTCTTGTATTAGATCGCAGTTCTGTTAATGCTTTAAACATAGCGCAATATACTCATTTTTAATAAAGGTCAACATTATTAAAAGGAATTAATGCCATAATAATAGCATGTATATAATATTTTTCTCTATCAATTAAATCTCCAGTTAAAATACCTACTGCTCCATTTTTTTGTTTAGAATTTTTTCGACTAAAAATGATATCATCTGCATCTCCTAGCTCCATACCAGAATCAATTAATTCAATAATCTTTTTTGGTAAATCAAACGTAGCAGTACGCGCCTTACCCTCTATTTCGTTTGATTGAATAGATATCCAAGCAAATACCTGCATTTCGTTATCTTTTTTATGAACTCCACCTTCAATCCCAATCCAATAATCTGCATCCATATATTCTGCTTTTGCATTATTAGAACGATTCATAGCACCGCTTAGAGTTTCATTATCGCTCATAGGTTGATCGCTTATATCAGAAGAGACATTAACTCCTTCAAATTGAAAAACTTTCTCTGGAAACATCTGTTCAAATGCTAGTTTTGTAGCATTAATTTTTACTGGATTTTTTGATGCAATAATTACTTTTTTAATATTTTTCACGAAGAAACATTGTCAAATATTGCCTTAGGTGTTCGAAGCATTATAATCACCCATTTATAAATAGGAATAGATCCTAACTGAGCATTCCTTTTGACTCTCTTTATTCTCTGATTTTTTAACTCTATGGAATCATTGCTCTTATTGATTTTTCTTATCTTTAAGGTAGGTATTATCATTGCACTAATTACCCATGGAGCAGGACTATCTGCCACCCAAGTTAATATAAATCCCACACTCGTAGACAACGCTTGACTTGTTAACGTTCTATAATTTTCTTTAGCTAGAATACGCTCTAGTTGCTTGTTTTGCTCTACTATCTGTTCGTCAAAAATTTCTTTTACAGCAGTATCATGATCTTCAATTATTTTATCATAAACACCGTCTTGTGTGAAAGTAAATGATAGGAAAAGGATTGGAATTATATATCTCATTGGCAAAACTTAATAATGATTTATTAGAATTTCTTTATTAAAAATTAATATAGAAAATACTTGCGGAGAGGACAGGATTCGAACCTGCGAAAGCTATTAACCTTACACGCTTTCCAAGCGTGCGCCTTAAACCACTCGGCCACCTCTCCAATAATTAATTATTCTTTGGAGGATTCATCAGCTTTTTCAGCTGAATCTTCTTCAGGTACCGACTCTGAAGATTCTTCTACTGGAGTTTCTTCTTCGGTAGGTGCTTCTTCGGTTGGAGCATCTTCTACTGGAGATTCTTCCTCAGCAGGCGCTTCTTCGGTTGGAGCATCTTCTACTGGAGTTTCTTCTTGAGTAGATGCTTCTTCTTGAGTTTCTTCAGCTGGTGTTTCTTCAGCTGGTGTATCTTCAGTTACAACTTCTTCAGTATCAACACTCTCACCGAATGCTAATGTAATAGAAGCTTCTTCTTCCATACGTTTCAAAGCTTGATCAATATTTTCGTTTTCATCAAGACGAACCATATTAGCAATAAATTTTATATGCCCAGAGTCTTCAGACATAACTGTCTTAATATGTTTGACAAATTTAAAGTTCTTTTCGTCTTTGCTTAACTTTGAAGTAAATGTTTGTTTTTTAGCCATAACTGGTGAAGAAGTTAACGTACTAAATCAAAAACTCAAATAATTAATTATTATTCTGTGATTTAGCTAAATCTCTCATATCGACTACTGAATCATGTTCGTCAACTATCTCTTCGCCCAACAACGTTTCAATAGCATCTTCAAGAGTAATCAAGCCTGTAAGGAAATTATCATCACTAAGAACTAAAGCTAAATGATATCTCTTCTTAATAAATAGTTGTAGAACTTCATCCACTGGATCATTTTCATTTACCGATGGAACTTCTTTTGATATTTCAGACATTCTAGTACTAAACTGATCATCTGCTTTACGATTTACAATGTCATATCGATTCACCGTACCTACTATAGCGTCCAAATTAGTATCAAAAATAGGAATTCTAGTAAAATCTAGACTAGTGTGCTCATCAAGCACTTGTCCGACCGTCATATCCTTATTTAAGGCAAATATAACCGTTCGAGGAGTCATAACATCACTTACCTTAACATCTTTTAGGCGTAAGGTATTTTCAATCAAATCTGTCTCTTGTTCTTCTAAAACACCTTCATCTTCTCCCATTTCAGCCATAGCTATCACTTCTTCTCTTGTAATAGTTGCCTCATCTTGTCCAAAATTTGATATAAACTCAGCTAATAGAACAAATGGATACGTAAAAACGATTAAAAATTGAATTATGAGTGTTGCCCTTCCAATTAAATCTCTCCAATAAGTACTCCCCAATGTCTTAGGAATAATTTCAGAAAAAACTAAAATCAAGAAAGTTAATATCCCTGATGCTATTGCAACATAAGCTTCCCCAAACAAATGAAAAACTTGTGCACCAACACCTGCTGCTCCTATTGTATGAGAAAAAGTATTTAAGGTTAAAATGGCTGCTAATGGTCTGTTGATGTTCTCCTTATACTCTTCCAATCTTGCTCCAGCCTTATAATCTCGTTTTGAAAGAATAGATGCGTATGAATTAGGTGTTGAAAGCAGTATAGCTTCCAGCAAAGAACAAATAAATGACAGAACTATTGCCAAGCAAAAATAGATGATTAATAATTTCATACTTTAATTGGCAGAACTTTTTTTCCAAAATAGTAGAATAGAAGAAAATGAGGAATCACTAAGAACTCAAATGTCAAAATATACCATGGCCATACCCTCGTGAATATTAATGGATTTTCAGCCAATGGGGCTTCTGCTAAATACATATAATTTCCACCCACCAACCAATTAATGATCATTATAAAAATAAGTATTGGTTGAGTATATAGAAAGTTAGTCCACCAAGAACCTACTTTTAATCTCATATCCATCATTAACATCAACCACACTGGTACAACAAAAATTAATGCATGACTAACATAGTAGTTAATAATAGTAAAAGTATTTACTTCGGTTGTCATTTCTGGAGTTAAAACGGAATGTATAAATCCTGCAAGCCCCCAAAAATATAAAAACTCAAAAATAAATTGTTTTCGATAAAATACTATAATACCAGACAGATAAGCTGTGATTCCACACATCTGAAGCGGTAAATGAGAAGATAAAAGAAAGGTGCCATTTGCAATACGACCCAAGTCTAATCCTATAGAGGATGCTAATTGATATATTCCCATTCCATAGAGCATATAAAGTTGTGTTTTTTTACTACTATTTTTCCCTATAAGAAAGAGTGATGAGATAAAGAAAATAACGAATAAGATTCCTCTCAACCAGAAGGTTCCAAAAATCTCAGGAGTAAAATGTTCTATATGCATATTTGTACCATAAGTTAAGTCGCAAAAATCTGTTTGTCATCCTTAAAAGCTTTAAACTCAAGCGCATTCCCAGAAGGATCAAGAAAAAACATAGTAGCCTGTTCTCCCGGCTCGCCTTTAAAACGAATTTTTGGCTTAATAATAAATGTAATGTTGAAATTATTTAAATGGTCGCGTAGCTGATTCCATTGACTCATGGTCAAAATAATACCAAAATGGCTTGCAGGTACCTCATCTCCATCAACACTATTTGTAGCTGGATGATTATTCTTATCAACCAGATGAGCTACTACCTGATGGCCGAACATATTAAAGTCAATCCATTTGTCAGAAGATCTACCAACATTGCATTGTAAAATATCTACATAGAAGGATCGTGTGGCGTCTAAATCAGTAACTGGAAAAGCTAAGTGAAATGGTCTCATTTAATTAATATTACCGATTATAATACCTCAATTCAAGAGTTAATTGATATTAAAGTGATAGTTTACTATATAGCTGTATCTTATCATATAGAAGAAAATAGAATCATGTCATCTATTAATTTTTTATTAAACTTTTCTGATGTTACCACATCATTATGTCCGCAACCTTTATAC
>Ga0209035_10000276_pt1 | contig 20222 bp, 15 predicted proteins | sample MarorgKNORR_S2LV_6_FD_188220 | JGI IMG/M metagenome (GOLD analysis project Ga0209035, IMG submission 188220) | Marine microbial communities from the Southern Atlantic Ocean, analyzing organic carbon cycling - AAIW_A/KNORR_S2/LV (SPAdes) (version 2) | ecosystem: Environmental > Aquatic > Marine... | reverse complement strand
CTTCGGCTTCCTCACCTTCGGCATGTGTGTGACCCGATACGACATCGCGGGCTCCCTCAAGATACTTCTGCATGCTTAGACAAAGACACATCTCTGATGCGACCTGTTCGAGAGAAGACTCAGGGGGGGGGAGTGAAGCCATAGCACCGTTGAGGTGAAGTGGTTGTTCGACTACGCTCGCGCGTGGATTGTGTTGTTGTCGGCGCGGGTGTGTCGGGACTTTCTTGCGCGATTCGCTTGCTTGAGGCCGGTCATTCAGTCCGCATAATCGCGCGCGAGTTCTCTCCTAATTTGGTCTCAGACCGTGCTGCCGCAGTTTGGTACCCTTTCCTTGCTCATCCGGTGGAAAAAACCGATCGCTGGGGGGCCGAGACCTATGCAGAATTGTTGCGTTTGGGTAAAGGGGAATTATCTGCGGGAATTACCATGAGAAAAGGACGTGAATACCTGCGCGAGCGGGTCGAGTTGCCAGGTTGGAGAGAAGATATCACGCATTTCCGTGTGCTTGGCTCCGACGAGATTCCTAAGCCGTGGGTCTTCGGTTGGGAATTTGAATCGCCAATCATCGAAATGCCGCATTACATGCCATGGCTGATCACACGCACACGCGAACTTGGTGGAATCGTTGAGAAGGGCGAGGTCGGAGACCTTAGTGAGATTAAGGCCGACCTCGTAGTAAATTGCAGCGGGATTGGGGCGCGCGAATTGTGCGACGATTCCGAAGTGTACCCTGTTCGTGGACAGGTCATTTACATCGAGCAAGACCCAGGTTACGGCCGCTTCGACCAACAGCCTGAGACGCTGACCTACACCATAGCGCGACGCGACTGCACGGTTCTCGGTGGCACCGCGCAAGTCGATGATTGGAATTTAGAAATTAGTGAGGCCGACCGCGAAGAGATTCTCTCCAAGTGCGAAGCGGTCTGGCCAGAACTCGACCGAAGCAAAATCGTCGCAGAAGCGGTCGGCCTTCGCCCCTCGCGTAGCGAGGTGCGCCTAGAATCAGAAATCCTCGCCAACGGCACCCCTGTAATCCACAATTACGGACATGGTGGAGCGGGAGTAACTCTGTCTTGGGGTTGTGCTGACGAGGTCGTTCGCCTCGCCAAGAAATTTGCTTGAGTCAGCACCAATCAATCGTCATGATGCCCGGCCCAAGCCGCCTCAGCGTGCAAGGTCTTCGACTTCACAGGGGAAATCTTGCGATAGACATTGTATGGACTTCGGCGCTCGCCACCAACCGTCAACAACCGCTCGAGTGGGATATCGAAGTGCTCCTCATTGCGAAGCAAGAGTGGCTCGATAACCTCCCAATCAGCCTCGGTAAGCTCGGTGAACTCACCACCATTCAATTGCGAAGAAGACAATCTATCGTGCGGGTCACGAACATAGATCGCCCCGCCACTCGACAACGAAAACAGATTGCTGCCTGGATACGGAGTCTCGAGAGCGCTCATGCTTCCATCGACTCCAAACTTCAGTCCGTTAATGATGACAAAGCCACCGCCGTTAAGCGGATCTCCTGCCATGAATGATTCAGCCAAATAATCCAGCGCAGTGCCGTTGATGACCAAACGTGGCCCACCCACGGAATTGATCATTGGACGCCCCGCAGCATTGCCGAGAACAAACATCTCTCCGCCCTTCGACCCGTAGCCGTAGCACTGACCTACATCACCGTGAATGACCAACTCGCCAGACTTGTGAATCTGAGCGATTTGGTCCTGTCCATTGCCATGCATGTGGATTGTCATGCCATCGTTACCGCTTCCGAGATAGTCTCCCGCCGCGCCCAAAACGTCGATTCGCACATCGCTCGTAGCTGGGCCGAAACCGTTGCCAATGAATCGGTGACCTCGGCAATTGATGACGACGAATCGCTTCCAGCCCATTCGGTGGAGAGCCACGAGTTCCAAGGCTAGCGATTCGATTCCTTCGATTGGATATGGGCGAGCGTCGACGACAATCGCTTGTGATGCGCTCGCTGGCTCCGGCCTGTGGCCGAGCGTCTTCTGTCCTGTGTAAGCATCGCACGGATTGGCAGCGGAAGATGCCACCGTGCGAATCAAGGCAACCTCGACGAGGTCCTTCCAGACAGATTCGCGTAGGCTGCCGCAATCGTAGCGGCGGTCGAGTAGTAGAGTCAGAGTATCCCAAACCCAAGTTCGACCCCTGTCGCCAGATGCGTTCTCAATCGCTTCTAGACAGGCTCGAGCCTCAGACCAATCCATCGATGACAGTCCTGCAACAAGCCCATCGAAAGTGGACCGAGGTGTATCGAGGGTGAATGCATACTCGCCGGTTGGCATGAGTTTGTAATCACCCTCTGGAGTAGTGTTGACAATTGCGCCGAACTTGTCACGCATCTCCAACGTCTTGCTTCCGTCAGCGTTCGGCGTAACATCGAACATGAATGCCCCCCCATCGGTATATGACCCGCCGCGCGCATTCCAATATTCATCCGCGCGCCGCCAAAATCGAGTATCCTCGGAGGCGAGCGACTCGAGAACTGCATCGATAACCTGCTTCTCGGAACCACAGAATGCAATTCCAACATCGCCGCGCTGGTAAGCGAAAACCTGCGGACGGAGCATCGATGTGTCAGTAATCCCAAGCAATCGATGAGTTGGACCATCGGATTGTGCGATGATGAAGAACCATGGGCCATCGGGAGATCCGTGGATATGCGTCTTCTGAATCGCCTCGTAAACTACTTGCTTCTCCTTTGGCAGCATGATAAAGTCGAGTTCGCTGGTCGGTGCTAAGCTCTCGATTACATGTTCAAGTGTGTATCCGTAGACTCGGCGATGTAGATCGAAAGCCAGCGCAGCGACCTCAGTATCGGTGAAGAAAAGTGGTTCCATCCCTCGCTGACCGAGGTAATCTTTCACCGATACATAATTCGAGAAATCTCCGTTGTGAACAAGCGCGCAATCAATTCCCTGACCGAAGGGGTGTGCCCCACCTGGGTGCGTGACTCTGCCGCGCGTAGGGTAGCGGTGGTGGCCTATCCAGACGTGTGCAGTCATGTCATCGAGACGGTAGTAGCGGATGACATCCTCTGCATATCCAACGATTTTCAAAATCAATATATCTCGCCCGTGGCTCAAAACAAACGCGTCAGTTCGCCCGTCTTTGGCGTAAAATTCGACGTTCAATGAATGAGTGATGTGGAAGGTGTATTCTTCTTCGACCGCGGCTCGGTCAGCCGCGTCGACAACTGCCGAGAGTTGGTTTTCGATGAATTCGTCGACTTTGTCAGCCCTCGGTGTGACAAAGTAGCAGACTACAGATGGAGGTTGGACTTCGAGTGCTGGCAGGTCTTGTTGCCAAGTTGGGAGAATAGGCATCTCGTGCGTGTGATGGAGATTGTAGGCTTCTGTGATGAGTGCTTCAACTCCTGATCGTACCTCGTTGTTGAGGTAGGCGACCGCGTAGAGGTAGGTCGAATCAAGGGTTTCGCGGTCGGTGCCGAATTGATCTGGATCAAGGCCGACCATCGCGACTCCGCCGCCCTTGCCGTTACCTCGGTTACGCATCTGTTCGAGTGAGTCGAATAGGTGGCGTCCAGCGACTGGTATTTCGCAGGCGAGGCCGACCACTCCACAGCCGCCTTCGGCTGCGTCTTCATCGCGCCGCTCAAACTTGGGATGGGATGCAGTCATTGCGCGTCGCGCATCGATGAAGGTGTTCGGGTCGATCATTCATTCACCTCCAATCCGATTCCTGCAGCTTTACCTGCTGCTCTGGCAGCCTCATCCTTACCCATGTAGCGAAGGAGATCGGTGCGGCCGCGTAATTCTGAGACATCTGATAGTCCGAGTTGTCGAAGGATGTCGCGCAGCCGGTACTGCATTGCAGTGTAGAGATTGTTGAGTCGCTCGGCAGCCCAATCCGGCTGCACCCATTCCTGCAACTCGATATCGGTCGTGGTCAAGCCCCATGGACAGCCACGACCGGATGGCCCGCCCTCGCAATTTGAGCAGCGGGTGCAGCCCAAACCGACAAGATCGGTGGTACCGAGGACACAGCCATCGGCACCGAGTGCAATCGCCTTGGCAATATCGTCGGCTGTGCGAACTCCCCCACTGGCGATGAGCGTGACACGGTCACGCACACCCTCGGCTTGGAGGAATTTGTGCACCTTCGGAATCGCCAATTCAATTGGCATGGCGATATTCTTCTTGGCGATTTCAGGTGCTGCGCCAGTGCCGCCATAGGATCCATCGAGATGGATGATGTGCGCACCGGCGTAGAAAGAACCGACTGCGACCATGTCGACATCGTGCGGGGTGCTCACCTTGACCGAAAGCAGAGCGGTCGGATTGACGGTCTCGATCCAATCAAGATGCTTCGAATGGTCCTCGACCGAGTAAGTCGAATGGAATGGGAATGGGCTGAATAGGCTGACGAAAGGAACGCTTCCTCGCAACTTCGCAACCTCTTCGCCAGCCTTTGCTGCAAGCAAATGACCCCCGAGTCCAGGTTTCGCACCCTGTGCGTACTTGAATTCGACAATCGGCGCCGCCTGAATCGTCTCTTCCTCGACGCCGAAATAACCGGTCGCAACCTGAGTGATGACGTTCTCCTTGCATTCCATCAATTCCGAGGGATAACCGCCCTCACCAGTTGACATGAATGAATTCCAGCGCGCCGCGTTGCGGGCGCGCGACATCATCACATTGACCGAAACCGAACCGTATGACATACCGCCGCCGTACCATGGAATGTCGGTTGTCAACTTGTTCTTAGCATCGCCGCGGCGGTTGAGGTCGAGCTTGGTTGCAATCGAATCCGAGTGCTCAATCCAATCGCTTTCAGGCAAGAACTTGAAATCCAATCTGTCGAAGCCGCCGTCGGATTTTCCGGTTTTGTAATTGAGTCCCTCAGGAATTTCGCCGGTTTCAGCCATATACCAAGTTGAGAGAATCAACTCGTCAGTCCAGCGTGCGTCACCAAGAGCCTCTGGAGGAATGTAATCGCCCATCGCTCGAGCGCGCATTCCGTCCTGCATCAGGCCGGTCGTTTTGGTAAGCAATTCTTGGCTCGGAAATTGCACCTTGCCCTTGTATGCATCCTTGAAATCCTGTATAATCGACATCAGATAACACCTCCACTAACATATCCCTCGATCCCTTCGAAGGCTTCGTCCTCGAGATGGTTCACTATCATTGAGCGGCCGAATTCTCCACGGAGTCGGCGCGCCTCACGGATTCCCATCGCTCCGAGGATTTCGAGCAGCTGGTCACGCCATGACGCGCACAGATTGGTGAGCCGCTGCTCGGCCCATTCCTGCGTCATCTTCTTCGGGAGGGTTCCGCGAACTTGCTCGCGAACGACCAGAGACCCATGCGAGCGACCTTGTAGTGCGAATAGGACTGGAAGGTCGAGTGCGACTGCGTCGAGTCCGCTGATTATTGCCTTTGGTAGGTGGTCGGCGCTGACGAGTCCCCCTGCACCGATTAGAGTCACCATATCTCGGCAGCCCTTGTCGATTAGGAGCATGTGGGCTTCCTTGAGTAAGTCGGAAATGAATCGGCCGTCGTCGAAGCCACGGCCGTGTAGGTCTGCGTTGAGATGAACGACATCTACCCGGTTGTTGACTGCCTTCATCAGACGATCTTGCCAACCTTCTGTGAAACAAATGCGAACACCAATCAGAGCGTCTGTTGCCGACCTAGCCGCGTCCATCGCATCCTTGTCCCAGCCATCGAGTTCGATGAGTCGTGCGGCAGGGAACATCTCAGCCATCTCCGGTGTTTCCTTTGGGATCACTGGAACGATGTTTGGAGAATCCATGCCCATCTCGATTACGTCTGCTGCCTTCATGCAAGCCAACGTATCGATTTTCTTGCTGGTCGAATCGAGTACCTTTGCCAACTTGGTAGTTCCCAAATCTCCAGGTGGAACATCGAATAAGAAGGGCACCTGAATGGTGAACATGTCCGGAGTCTTACCCTGCAAATTTCCTTCCTCATCGAATGAAAGGTGCATCGGCTTGGTTCCAATATCAACCGATGTACCGATGAGTTCGCGGCCGTGAATTCCATCTCTGCTCGGGCGGACGATCTCAGACATATCCGTCAGCATACCATCGAACCCTGGTCCGCCAAATCGGCCGCGGTAACCTTGTCCACGGACAGGCACCAAGCCCTTCTTCGATTCTTCATCAATCGCTGCAATATGTCCGTGGGTGGTGTACGAATCCCCGAGGGCAGTCCTCTTGGGATTCGGCAGCACCTTGACGAAATCCGGATGTTGAACGGTGCAGCGAAGACAACCAACGCATAGTTTGGGCAGTGGATAAAAGCCACCAACTGGGCCAGAAAATACTCCATATGTACAAGGTCGGGAAAGGATGACATCTGGTTTTAGTCCGTAATGAAATAACTCTGAAACTATGAACTTAGCCAATCCGAATTTACCGACTTCGACGAGGAATCTATGCGGTAGCGGATCGATGTCGTCGACCTCTTCCGTCTCGATATGATAACGATGATATTGGTCCGCAAGTTCTCTTCCAATTCGTGCGGATTCCGCTCCGAATCTGTCCAGCGTCAATGCACTTGATGCGGCTAATTCCGCGTCCCCTGTATTCGACTCAAGCATGTTGCTTACTCCAATATCGCCGGTACCGTAACGCCAATGATATAATCATTGGTGCAAATGAACACTCAAATGCTTGAAAAGTGTGTGTAATCCCTATAATTTCGAAGTTTATTATTCAATTGTTCAGTTATTATTCAATTTGTTGTTCATTTGAACTATTGTATTCTTCGTAATTGCAGATTGATTCGTCAATCGCTCAGGCTTTGCCTTCACACCTTTAGTACAACTCTAATCCGAGTAAGTTGAAATGCCACTCAAAAGGCCGTAGAATGTGAGTTTAGCCGAGGCTTGGGAAGTACCCGACCTTCGCGCTTTCCTATTGGGAGATACCGCGTCGAAGATGGGGCGGGCTGCCTTCATGACCTCGGTAGGTTGGAAGGTTGCTGAGCTTGGCGGTCCGAAGGCCTTCGGGGCCATTATGACAGCGTATTTCCTCGGCCATCTCCCACTGATAATGATTGGCGGGATGCTAGTCGACAGGATCCCTCGTCGAACAGTGGCGCTGGCAATGGACATCGTTCAAGCCGTCTTGGCTGCACTATTCATCCTCCTACTCATGGCAGGATTTGATCTCGTCAAGGTGATGATTTTTGCTGCGTTCATGATGGGGGCTTCTTCGGCCTTCTCCATGCCGGCGATTCAAGCTCTGGTTCCCGATCTTGTCGAGGAGGAGATGCTTTCCTCGGCCACCGGATTACACAATGCCTTGCGAACTGCTGCTTGGTCGGTGGGTGGACTAATCGGAGGTGTTGTGATTCGATATTCGACGATGCATGTCGCACTCCTCCTCGATCTAATCTCCTTTCTCATCAGTGCTTGGATTCTCTTCGGGATGGAGGAGGTCCCGATTCAGAGAGAAGATGAGGAAGGAGACTTTCGAACTGAAATGGGGGAGGCGATGGCTTTCGTCATCAGCCAACCGTGGCTTTTCATCGGTATCATCGCCTTCATGGTTTTCCATATAGGCGGAGCCGTCATCGACATCGGGATTCCATTCATTGTACAGGTGAATGATTGGAATGCAATTCACTACGGAGTTTGGGGTGCGATGATGCCTGTCGGTGCATCGTTAGGTGCACTCTGGGCTGGATCAAATCCAATTTCAAAGGAACGGCGTGGGATGGTTTTCTATGTCGTTGTGGGGATTGCTGCTTGGTTGGACATCCTCTATGTATTCGTACCGTGGTTCGGTGCCATCATGATTATCGCAATATTCCAGGGCCTGATGGGAGGAGTTCTAGGAGTAATCTGGAATACTACAATCGGTGATAGTGTCGACCAGCGATTGCGTGGTCGGGTCAATTCAATAGATATGATTGGCTCGTTCCTATTCATTCCATTCGCGCCTCTATTTGGCGGATATATGATCGAAACAATCGGTTTGCAAGCGACCTTCTTAATCGCAGTCTCGATAATGGTCGCTGCGACTATTGTGGGTGTCGTAGTGCCCTCATTCCGCCGCTTCGAACGAATTGGAACTGAGCGCTTTCCCCTTACGGGTTCTCAAAATAGATCTGACTGATGTCTAAGGAGAACCATCTCTGGTACAGTTTGTGCTGAATTCGGATTAAGCCGTAAAGCAACATGAGGTAAACAGCCCATGCCTCGAAGGACTTTCCGAGTGTGACTGGAATTTGTAAAAGGAAGACTCCATCGAAGAGGATACAGATAGTAAGGAAACTCATCCGTCCCAGAGTCGTGAAAAGGCTCTCTTCTTCCTGTGCGAGAACTCTCTTTACACGATTTTCCCGCCATTCGTCTGAGGACCGCTTCAACCTCCAAAACGATGCCTCAGACTCTTCGCTTCGACTCATCATGCGAGGAGGTCCAGTTTCTTCCTCAGCCGAGTCGGGACTCTTGGAGGTCATGGCCAATCCTCACAGAAGGTTCACTTTCGGTGCTTCATCCACAGACTCATCCTCGTGGATGACTGGTAGTCTCTGCCCCTTTCCAAGGGGGAAATGACAAGCTACTCTGTGATCTTCGCCCACATCTTGTAATTGTGGCTCCTCAGTATCACAGCGTCCCGCCTCAGCTATCGGGCAGCGTGTGTGGAATCGGCATCCAGAAGGAGGATTAGCGGGGCTTGGAACGTCGCCGCTCAAAACAATCCTCTCTCTCGAGGACTCCTCGAGAGATGGTTCAGGTATTGCCGAAAGGAGAGCATGGGTGTAGGGGTGAGAGGGATTGTCGAATAGGTCGCGGGTTGATGCGATTTCGACAATCTTACCGAGATACATCACAGCAACTCGGTCACTGATGTGATTGACTACGTTTAGCGCGTGGGTGATGAACACAAACGTGAGTCCGTGCTTATTCTGAATCTCTGATAAGAGGTTCAGAACTTGCGCCTGAACCGAGACGTCGAGTGCGCTGGTCGGCTCGTCCAATAGGATGAATTCAGGGTCGAGCGAAAGGGCTCTAGCCAATGCTATTCTCTGCTTCTGACCACCCGAGAATTCGTGGGGGAATCGATTCATGTGGTCCTTTTTGAGTCCCACTGAATCGAGTAATTCGGCTACTCTTTGAGTCAGCTCCGCTCCATCGGCGATACCGTTGACTAGCAGGGGTTCCCCAACAATCGAGCGGACCGACATACGTGGATTCATCGAACCACCTGGGTCTTGGAAAACGATCTGCATGCGCCTTCGAAGGTCGCTCATACTCATCGAACGGATATCTTCGCCCTCGTACCTAACCGAACCTGAAGTAATTGGAATCAATCCTAGGAGGACCCTTCCTAGAGTCGTTTTTCCACACCCGGATTCGCCAACTATACCGAGTGTTTCACCACGACGTATCCGCAAATCAACGCCATCGACGGCTCGAACATGACTCTTCACCGTTGAGAGCATTCCAGCCTTGATAGGGAACCACTTACGCATTCCATCGACTTCGATGAGGATTTCACCAGTGCTATTGTCTTCAATCAATCAAATCACCTACACCTTCTTTATTCCTTCAATGATGACTCTAATTGGGTCAATAAGAGGGAAAGTGAGGAGTGGCTCTTGTGGCTCTTTCGACTGGGAGCCTCCGTCATAACCTAATGCGAATTCATCGAATGCGTCCTGAACATCCGAGACGACCGTTGTCCTATCTGTATGGTGGCAAGCGGCGAAATGACCCGGCTCTATTTCCACCATCGGTGGAGGTGTAGAGATACATTTCTCATTCGCGAATGGACATCGAGGGTGGAATCGGCATCCATCGAAATGCTGGTTGGGGTCAGGAACCTGTCCTGGAATAATTGGAAGTGTTTCACGCTCAGCCGAACCTGTTGTGATTCGAGGAATGCTGTGGAGCAGACCGATGGAATAAGGCATTCTCGGGCGAGAGAGGACTTGTTCGAGACTACCAGTCTCGACCACAGAACCGGCATACATCACCGTCACAGCATCGCAAAGTTCGGCGATGACGCCAAGATCGTGAGTAATCAGAAGAATCGCTGTGCCTTTCTCATCCCTGAGATTACGCATCAATTTCAGAATCTGTGCCTGAATTGTCACATCTAGCGCTGTGGTAGGTTCGTCGGCGATGAGAAGTTTAGGTTCACATGCCATCATCATCGCGATCATGACTCTCTGACGCATTCCACCCGACAACTCGTGAGGATACATCTTGACAACAGCAGTAGGATTCGGAATCTGTACTTCTTCGAGGATTTCGACAACCTGTCGTCGGTGTGCAGGGTCGAGTCGAAGATAATCCTGGAGCATGATGGCAGGAAGAGCGAGGAGTGTGCAGATGACGAGCATCCCCATTAGTGCCGAGAATGGCATCCATAACATCAGGAAGATAATCAGTGAAGCTGCTACTGCGAGAGGCATGCTCGATAGGAAAAAGTATGCTGGATGAATTAACTGTGGAGCTCCAATCTCTAAACCTTCCATTTTCGCGATTTCTTGGTGTGAAATTTGATTATACTCATTTTCTGCTTCGGAATTCAATATTCGAGAGGCTAGGAATTCAAAGAGAGGAATCAATAGAATGAGTCCGAATGAGTAAATCTTCAAATCCCCTGCAAAACCGGTTCGGTGAGCCATTGTGACAAAGGTAAGAGTCAGAAGAATAGAGAGCGAAGGCAATGTCCTCGTGAACAGTGATTCGAAAATCAATCGGACAGGAGTCGTCAATGCCTGACCTGCTCTTCGAAGATTGGAGACCTCAGGTGCTACGAGACGATCGTGTTCCTTCATCACCTCTGATACTTGCTTCTCAATCGTGTAAAGTGGATTCAACGCCGTCATCGGCTCTTGGAAAATCATACTAATCTCGTTTCCACGAATCCACCGCATGAAATTCATATGCTTGCGTGAACCAGATTTCTGGAAGAAGCCGAATAACCAAGACAGCCCTCCAACCAAACTCAGCGTTGCAACCATAGTCACACCCTGAATAGGTTCAATCAGAATCCAGATTGAAGTGACGACTGCCGCGAGGACTGAAAGTGCCGTAATCGTAGATGAGATGTTGATATTACGCTGAATATGCACAGGGTCGCGATGAAGCAATTCAGTGCCTTGGTACTTGACACTCCCCTCGTCTACGTCACAGGTGGCCAGTCCAATCGTCACCAAGGAAGTAACCGACTTTCCACAACCAGATTCACCGACCAGACCCATGATTTCGCCATTACCCACTGAGAGGTCTACAGAGTGAAGAGCCTCGACGGGACCATCTAGGGTATCGAAGTGAACCCGAAGGTTCTCGATGCTAAGAATGTCATCTGCCACGATTTCTACCTCCTATTCTTTGGATCAACAACATCCCTCAAACCGTCACCGAGAAGATTGAATCCGAGAGTCGTCACTGCAATCGCAATCCCCGGGAAGAACATCAGATGAGGGTCATCTAGGAAGAATTGACGACTCTCGGAGACAAGAATTCCCCATTCTGCAGTTCCGGGTGCCGCTCCGAGGCCGATGAAAGAGAGGCCCGAAGCAGAGAGAATTGTCCCGCCAATGTCGAGGGTGAATGCTACGAGGAGAGGTGCCCAAGCATTTGGTAGAATGTGACGGAACATGATTCGTCCAGAGGGTGCTCCAACGCTTCGGGCAGCCTCGACGAAAGTCATCTCCTTGACGTAGAGAACTTGGCCTCTAATCAGACGAGCATATCCAGGCCAGCCAGTGAAGATTAGAGCGGCTTGGATCTTCCAAAGTCTGTCGAAATCCTTGATTACGACAATATCATCCCCGACAGTCCCTGAATAATTCATCAGAATCACTGCAGCGATGAATATCGCAAAAGTTCTCAGAGAGAGATATCGCCACGGATTGGTCCAGTCGAAGAAAGCGCGGAATCTTGGTGCAGCTTCGTCAAATGATGCGTTCTCGATAAACTTCTGATCCAAAATCCAGAGTCCAGATAGAGCCAAAATCAGCCCCAACGAAACCGCAGTTCTTGATGAACCCGATTCGAAATTTCCGAACAGCTCGGGCCAAAGTGGCACACCTGATATTCCAAGCAGGAAAAAGATGAGAATGAACGCATAGAAAACTCCCCTACTCTTCTTTATGAAATTGAATGCTTGTGAATCCTTAGAGAGAATCAGTGTCGACTTCAAACTATCCTTGAAGACCATCCAAAGGAATATTGTCGGAATCAGAATCCCCAACCACAGCGGCATCGTCAGACTCGTCATGGCCGACATCGCAGTCACGAAAGCCATGGCGAGAATTAATCCAGGAACTGCGAAGAAGATGTCACATATCCTCATGATGACCTCGTCGACGCGACCACCGTAGTAGCCACTGATGCTGCCGACTATTGTGCCGAGAGTCACGGTTAGCATAGCGACAGTGATGCCGATTTTGAGCGATACTCGTGAGCCGTAGAGGACCTTGCTGAACATATCCTGACCTTGATTATTTGTACCGAAGATACAGACGTCGTATCCATCTGGCATCCACCAGTGATGCATGGCTGAATTATCAAATTCATAGGTCAGCCAAACCGTCGTCAATGACATATTATCATACATCTCCTGAGAGATTACGAGGATGGAAGAATTGGCAGAATCAATTGAAATCAATGAGGTGTCCAATTCACCACCGACATTATCCTCGAGACTGATGAATTCTATGACAGAAAGAGTGTTGCGATAGTAGCGATTGTCGGAGCCGACCTTGTCGTCGGACTCGGCGATCACGGTCATCACATTGTCCCTGCGCAATTTGGTAAGAGAGATGGATTGTTCATGCCAATCACATTCCTCAGAGAAAGGATGTGCGCGGCGTGGTTCGTAATCGATGGACCAAAGGTCCTCAGTGTCCTGGAGATTGCGGTAGGGGTGCTCGACGGCGATATCATCGGCAAATATCGAGACCGTCGATACGAAGAATACCATGCTGAGGCCGACTACAGCTAACAGAGACCTTCGGTAGACCTTCCAATTTCGATTCATATCGCTGCCGAACTGACTCAGAGCCTCCGAGAGCCTCCTAACACTCTCCTTGCGATCAGCAGCTCCATCAGGCCAGCGCTTCATTCCAATCTCACCCTTGGATCGACTACTGCATACATGATGTCAACAATGAGATTGGAGAGGAGGAAAATGACCGAAGTGATGAGAGTGACTCCCATAATGACTGTGAAATCGAGATATTGAATGGAGGTCACAGCAACCCTTCCCATTCCGTTGAAGGCGAAGATGGTCTCAGTGAGAACCGCGCCACCTATCGCTCCTCCAATCGAGAAACCAAGGATAGTGACGATAGGGACCAGAGCGTTACGGCAGGCGTGAACGATTATCACGCGCCATTCCGCAAGCCCCTTCGCGCGTGCGGTTCGGACGTAATCCTCGTTCAGAACCTCGAGAAGACTTGCTCGCATGTATCTGAGAAGGCCTCCCGCGGAGGCGACACCGAGAGCGGTGCAGGGTAGAACGAGGTGGAGAATCGTGTCCTTGAACAGGAGTCTTCGGGAACCATATTCGTCAGGAAGAGCGGCCAGTTGCTCATCAGAGGCAAACCAACTGTCAACCAGATGGAATCCAGTTCCACCGTCAGGATAGGGGAGTGAGAGATCCAAGAAAGTACCGTCTAAGAAGGGAATCAGATTGCTGAGAGTAATTCCGAATCCTTCCTCAGGGAATGAGAACCCTGGATCGTGCCTTCCGTAGATAGGGAAGCAACCACCGTCAGTACCAAAAATTGGATCACAGATTCCTGAATTCTCAGGGCCTGTGGCGAAGAATAATTGCAGAACCATCGCGAACCAGAAAATAGGCAGACTGACGAATGCGATAGCGAGGAATCGGGATAAATGGTCGAACATCTTGTCCTGTCGAACCGCACTGATGATCCCCAGAGTTATTCCTAATGGGTATGCGATAGCCAGTGCGAGGAATGACATCTCAAGAGTAATTGGTGCAGCGTCTTTGACAACATCGATTACAGGTCGGTGGTAAGTGATCGATTCTCCCCAATCTCCTTCCAAAAGATGTGTGATGTAGTAAACGAATTGAACAGGTACCGGGTCATTCATTCCCATTCGTTCCCGATTCGCATCATAAGCTGAAATCTGGACATAGTAACTGACTACTGTACCCTCAGCCGCGTCCTCATCTATTCCGCTGATTCCGGTCAATCGTTCACCATTCTTGCCAGACCATCTGAACGAATCTTCGCCGATGAGGCCAGTGCCTCCTTGATCTGAAAATGCCGAGGCATCGACTAGAGTGATTTGCTTCACTCCACTCGAGATACCTTCGGAGAGAGTATACAATTCACCCTCATCTGTGTAGACTTCTCCAGATGATCCGTTCTCATAGTAAGTGTTGATGATAACTCCACACTTGTCACCGCACTGAGCGGCAGCTGGATCAGCAGGAATAATGTGAGCGATAGCGAAGGTGAATACAGCAACACCCACCATTACAGGGACGAGTAAAATCAAGCGCCGAACTATGAATTCGTGCAATTTCACGGTGATCCTCTCACATGGGCGTTGCTAAGACGGTTCTATCACGATTGCCTTCGGCATTTCAGCAGAAGATGAATGAAAAGTTGACGGCGCGACGGCAGCCACCCAAAGGTGGCTGCCGTCGGCCTTACGTCGTCAGGGTGTTATCTTCAGCAAGAGCCTACGAGTGCACCGTTGACCATCGGTAGCTTGTCGTAGTCGAACCAGTGGGCCGACCCGATCGCAGCGTATGGTGGGCTGCAGATGTCGTCGTGCTTGACGCCGACACCGTTGTACTGTCCGATGATGATCATGTTCGGGTCCTGAGTCCAGGCCGCGAATGCGTCGACATACGCCTGGCGGCGAGTGTCGTCGTCTTGTGAGGTCCTTCCGATAACCAAAGCATCGTTCACAGCCTCGTTCTCGTATCCCGATCCATAAGCGTCTCCGCCGATGGAGTGACCGCCAGCGAATGGCGACCAGTAGTTATCGGGGTCGAGGTAGTCAGGTGCCCATCCGCTGAAGCGGATGTCCCATGTGCGGGTGTAGTACATTGTTAGGTACTCAGCCCATGGCTTTGCATCGCCCTGTGTGGCGATTCCGAGAGTTCCTAGAGCCTCGTTGAGTTGAGAGGACATTGCGATACGGTAGTCGTTACCCTCGTTCGCCATTACTCGGAGAACGTTTGGTAGACGGCACTCGTCGCCAGTCCTGTCAGCCTCTGCGACGACAGTTGGTGCATCCGCGTGAGTAAGCGAGTCACACTCGTACTGGCGGATGAATCCTGCGTCATCAAGCAACTGTGCTGCGTGATCGAGGTCGTAGGTGAAGGTCTCAGTCTGGGTGTCCGCATACAGGAATCCGGTTGGGATTGGGCCGTATTGAGGAGCCAGAGAGTTGTCGTAGGTGTCCCTGCGGTGCGTCTCGTAGTCGAACGCGTATGCGACTGCTGTGCGCAGTGCAGCGGTCTCCATGACGTTGCAATCATTGGTGCCATCACCATCGCAGTCGTGGTTAATCACGAGCGTGGAGTTAGCATCAGTGTTCGAGGTGTCCTCACCAGCGTCTAGTGCCTTCGGGTGGAGGTTGAAGACAGACAGAGTTGTGGTGAAGGTCTCTCGGTAACTGCAGATGTATCCTTCCTTGGACTGCACATTTGGCTTGTCCTCGAGGTTGTCACAGAAGTTGACGAGATGCTCGATGTTGATGCTACCGAAGTCGACCTCACCATCGGTGAAAGCCAGAAGACGGGTCGATGCCTCAGTAACGATCGAGACTGTGTGGCGGTTGATGTTGTAATCGCCACTCTCCCAGTACATCCAGTTAGGGACGAGAACTAGGCGGTCCTCACGGACCCAAGTCTGAACTGTGTAAGCGTTGGTACCAGCACCCATAGGGCCCTCGTCCATCCACTCGTGGCAGTAGTCATCGTTCTCGCCGCCCGCGTCAACGCGGTTAGCCTCACAGAGGTCTGCGTTGATGACAGCGCCGACTGTGTAAGCGATCGTCGAGATGAAAGCCGACGATGGAGCGAACAATGTGACGGAGAACGAAGTATCGCTGATGACCGAGAAGCTCGCGCCGCCCATGTCATCGTGGTTACCGTCTGCATCGTTGCAGTCGAAGCTCTGCTCGAGAATCCATCCGACGTGACTGTCAGGTGATCCGTATCCGAGAACACGGCACCATGAGTAGACAACATCTGATGCATCCATCTTGTCACCGTTGCTGAAGTACACATCATCGCGTAGCGTGAATGTGTAGGTCAATCCGTCTTCACTGACTGAGTAGCCAGTAGCGAGACGAGCCTCGATGATTGCGTTTCCAGTACCGTCGCCCGCGTAGCGGTAGAGGGTATCGTAAACCTGCTCAATGACATCGCCAGAAGCCGAGTCGTAAGCATCGTGTGGGTCGATGGTTGAAGCGTCTCCAATAGACATCTCAACAATCTCACACGGGTTGTTTGAACCCTGCTCACGGCACTTCCTCGAGACTTCAAGCTCGTAGGAAGCCTGTCCGAAGTCGATCGTTCCAGCCGCGTAGTCTGCCATAATATCGGCATGTGAGCGACCGTAATCACAGGAAGCGTCATCGACCTCAGCGGCTGCATTGTGGTTACTCGCAGCGGGGTCGGTGCATCCCATTACCGGTTCGGGCTCGGGCTCAGGTTCTGCATAACTGCAGGTACCATCATCCTTGGTGGCGTCGGGGTTGTAATTGGTAGCATCTGCATAGGTGCATCCCATTACGTCCTCGTCGCCTCCGTCATCGTCACTCCCGCCGAGACAACCGGCGAGCGCAGACGCAATCATCAGCGTACACATCAATAAGGCTCTTGTCTTAGAGTCCATCCTTCGGTTCCACGCTTAGGTTCGTATATAGAACCACCCCATTTTGATTGTCTTTTCGTTGATTTGAGTTGTTGGTGAACATGATTTTTTCCGTCTTACAAGCACAGAAAATTGGAAAATTCAACCCCAAAATTACCGTTATCCAGTTAATCAGCCGAATCAAGCCAAAACAAGAGTTACACGAAGATATCTTCGATTGACACGAAAAAAAGAAGATTAAGAATCTTGAATAACATGTGATTCGATTTGAGGCTGACGCCACTCATCTCTAACTGGTGGACGTGCCGAGATTTGAACTCGGGGCCTCTTCCATGCCAAGGAAGCGCGCTTCCAAGCTGCGCCACACGCCCAGTGAGCCGGCGACCTGCGACGGCCATTTAAGGAGAACTGAGTAGGCTCGCCCATGTCCGAAGGGCGAGGTTCAGTAAAGCCAGAGGGGCCGCCTCGACTGCCCGATGGGATCCTTGAGGAACTCTCATCGCGGCTAACGCGCGATGAAGCCCCATTCCTTCGCCACTTACCGAAGCAACTCTCTCTCGAATGGGCGGAATCGACAGAGAATAGACTCGGCTTCACTAGATTCGAATGTGACCATCACGAGCTCTTCAGACGTCGAAGACTCAGGGGTTCACCCGGCCCAGTAACCGTTGCCCTTCACCCACGCCTAATCTCCGATGAGAAACTCTTCCGCCACACCCTCGTACACGAATTGCTACACGCAGCGGGACTCATCGACCATGGCAACCGGCACTCTGAGCTCGTCAATGAAATCGCGCCGACTCCAAAACTCGCTGAATCGCCAGTCCTACGAAGCATGCGCGAAGAAGTCCTAGCTGGATTACCCGAGCGCTCGTGGATCTGTGGTGAGTGTGGGCATACTTGGGAGCGTCGCCGAGTCTCGATACCGCAACGCTGCCCCAAGTGCGCTCGGCCATTCAAAGGGAAACCTGAATCCGCCTGAGAATGTCTTTGCAACGCCTCTACGAAGCTTTCGCGGCAAGATGTCGCCGACACAATCACCATGAACTCGTGGCCTACAAGATAGACTCGTGTCTTGGCTCCCGTCACAGTCTGAATTCATTGATTGGGCTGAAGGATTCTTCACAGAAGTCTTTCCAACTTTGATGGCTATAATCGCGATAGCAGCATATTCTGGATTCGTATTCATGTTCTATCGATTGCTCGCGCGTAGAGACATCTTAACGCTCGATTTGAGCAAATACAATCACTCAAAGAGCGGACGAATCCGCGCTTTTTTCCGAACTGGTATTTGGCTACTCAAATACGCACTCATGATTCCAGTCCTCATCGCTTTCTGGACCCTCGTCATGGCCGTGATCCTCACCCTCCTTGCCGACGGAAACGACCACTCAAGAAACGCCCTAATCGCCACCTCGGTAGTCGGCTCGGTGAGAATTCTCTCATACTGGACCGAGGACCTTTCGCGCGATGTCGCGAAGATGCTTCCATTCGCAGTCCTCGGTGTATTCTTAGTTGGCTCGACCTCAATCCAATTCAGCGAGTTCAATGAGTTGTATCACAACCTCCCAGAACTCGCTGCGTCCTATGTCAACAGCCTGATTCTCCTAGCGATTCTTGAGACCTTGTTACGTATTGTCCATGGAATTCGGGAATTAGTGAGTAGTCAGCGTAGAGTGAACAAGAAGTTGAAGAAAATTTCGAAGGAGACCGGCCGCTCAAAATCTGATATTCGAGAAGACATGCTCGACGATGGTATTCTCAACAACAGCACAGATGACAATGGGTCTGAATGAGGCGAGCGGTACTTGCTGCCGAGGTTGCGCTTAGTGGAGTCTCGGCGGGTGCAGGATTCACAAAGGGGCAGCGTCGCCGACAGGATGGGCGCGTGGTGTAGGGGATATCATGCTGGCCTTCTAAGCCGGCGACCCGGGTTCGAATCCTGGCGCGCCCACCACTCTCATTCACTTACAGTTGAGGCTAGAATTTTGACCAAGAAAAAGGAACTCTCACTCACCGTCCCGTAGGGACTCACCGTTTACATCAAATACACCGAGCAGGTCGGCGCGCTGCATGAAGCGAGGTTCCCGTGCGTGGAAGAAGGCGGGGAAGCAGCGCTGGAAGTGGCGAAAGAAGAAGTTGCGTAGGCGTAAGGCCGCTCGTAAGCAAGCTCGACAATGAGCCTGATTTCGCTAAAGAGAAGATACCAGATCGGCAACTACAGCTGCAGGGTCTGCTGCCTTAGTGACTCCACTGGCTAGCAGCACTCCGGTAGTACCAAGTTGGATAGCGGCAGCAACGTCAGCACCGTTTTTCACGCCGGCACCGCACAAAATTCCGACCTGCTTGGAAATCTCTCGAACAGCAGCCGCAGTACCGCTGACGATTGTAGGATCTGCGGTCGTGACCGAGATGTCTCCGCCGATCAATTCCGGCGGCTCAACGGCAACATAATCTGGCTCGAGTGCCGATAGCGCGCGCGCCTCATCGATATCCGCCGCGCACGCGCAAACAGTGAACCCTTCAGGGACAGAATCCAACAACATTGCTACATGCTCGATGCTTACCTTGTGCTCAGCATGATTGATTAGAGTTCCAGTTGCACCCCGCTCAACCGCGGTTTCAGGATGTAACCATCCGGTGTATGAGCCAAATCCAACAGGGTCGAGATGCTGGCACCAGACTTCTAATCCGGGGGCAGCGGCAACCACTGCAGACAGGTCGAAGGCTGAGACTGCGACGACCATGCGAGCATCTGTCTCGACGCTTGCAATCGCCTTCGCGAGGCTTTCAGCACCGGCACCATGTGCAGTCTCGTAGGTCTTCAGATTGACCACGACTAGGGGCTGACTCACACCAATGCGAGTCGCAGCCACTCTTTGACGATGACGGGGATTAAACCAAGACCTAGCACTGATTCTCGGGTTTATGGTCGATGGGCCGCAATGGACTGAGGAGTCTCTAGGTCACCATTACCATGCAACTGGTCAAATCGACCTAGGATGGCTGAATAAGCCTACAAGACATCAATTTAGGTGGAGGAGTTTGAAAGGTCCTTGGATCACATCTAGGAGGCGGATTTCTTCAGGTGAATCACTTATCAGAGATTTATCCGATGCGATGCCAACTGATGTTTATGTCTCAACCTCATCATGGCTAAACCCAGTGAATTTACCTCGACTTAAGGATAAGAAAAGACCCGTCCCGATTCTACTTGACCACATGGTAGTCTTCGACATAGATATGAGGCCTTTTTGTAGGAAAAAACTCGATGAGGCGAGAGTCGCAACCTTAGAACTTAGAGAGTGGTTATTGAGTAATACCGACTTAGAAATTCAGCATGTTTCATTCTCTGGAAGTAAAGGATTCCATCTA
>Ga0209035_10000274_pt1 | contig 20272 bp, 19 predicted proteins | sample MarorgKNORR_S2LV_6_FD_188220 | JGI IMG/M metagenome (GOLD analysis project Ga0209035, IMG submission 188220) | Marine microbial communities from the Southern Atlantic Ocean, analyzing organic carbon cycling - AAIW_A/KNORR_S2/LV (SPAdes) (version 2) | ecosystem: Environmental > Aquatic > Marine... | reverse complement strand
TCACTACCTCATCTTTCTGATTAAAAACTTCGTTTCGGGTCGTAACAATTCCGCGATCCTGAGCAGAAGTTAGTCTTGCCTCAGTGACTTCGGCTATCACCTGAAGAGTATCCCCGACGTAAGTCGGTCCTAATACTTTGATTTCAGCTCCAAGGTAAGCCATACCCGTCCCTGCGATGGCTCCGCCGCTGATAATTAATCCTTCTGCGATCGACATCACCAGACTTCCTGGGACAAGGCGACCGCTGTATCCAGCTCGTTCGGCTCCGGTTGCATCTAGAAATAACCCTTCTACAAATCCGAACTGGGTGGCATAGACCACTAAGTCGGTTTCGCTAACAGTTCGGCGAGACGTACTCCAACGTCTACCTATAGGTAGTTCATCGAAGGTCCACCCTCGGTGAGGCCGCGGCGGAAGGCTAATAGACATGTGATCTCCTCAAGCTAGATCGGTATAGCGACATTATCTGAGGTTTTGGGCAAACTTAGTCAAGCACACGTATCCTGTGTCCATAGCGCAGATCATAGGGGTAGCGAATTAGTGAAAGATCGACGAACTCACCGTTCATATGTTAGTTACATAGACAAGTCGCGAGAGTACTATGGAGCGCAAGGGTATCCGCAGGCTTATCAATGGTCGTACAACTGCGATGTTCCTTTTACTGTTGCAACTAAACCTATGTCTGAATGTCGCGTCGGTCTGGTAACGACTTCCTTCTTTGATCGGTCTTTTGATCGACATGCCGTGGCAGGGTCGACAGACAAAGAGCCATATGCAGCTCAGTGCGATGATGCGCTTGGAGGCTTATACAATAAGGATCTTTTTTGGGCTAAAGACACCACGCACACCGAAGATTTAGACAGTTATCTGCCGATAAACAGGCTAAGAGAACTCGAAAGCAAAGGGGTTATAGGGTCTCTCTCAAATCGTTTTTATGGTGTACCTACTGATTACAGTCACCGTCGAACTCAGAAAAAAGACGCACCGCAAATCCTAAAGTGGATGATTGAGGATGAGGTCGACGTTGCATTACTTGTCCCTCTCTGACCGGTGTGTCACCAGACCGTGAGTCTGGTAGCTCGACATCTCGAAGAAGGTGGAATACCTACGGTGATTGCAGGGAGCGCTCGAGACATAGTCGAAGAAAGCGGTGTTCCTCGTTTTGTATTTACAGATTTCCCTCTCGGTAACCCCACGGGGAAGCCATACGATGTTGAGATGCAGCAGGCAATTGTTTCGACATGTCTCGAGACCCTAGAGCGTGCTTGGGAGCCGAGGACCACGATACAGACGCCGTTTGTGTGGGATGACGACAGTAATGATTCATGGCGAGCTGAGTTTATGCTGGTCGATGAAAGCAACAGAGGGGCCTTAGCTCAAGCTGGAGACGACCGTCGAAATGCCCAAAAAGCGGCAAAGGCAAAAGGTAAAGGTAGGGAATAAATTGAGTCATGCAGAGAGAGGCGAAAGGTTGCCTGCGGCGCCAAACCCTGACGTATATATTCCGGTTGCTGAAGGTTTAAACATAGCCGCTGATGTCTATGGAGAAAAAGGTCCGTTAGTTCTCCTGCAGCATGGCGGAGGACAAACACGTCATGCGTGGAAGAGTGCGGGGAGCCAGCTTGCAGCCGCTGGTTATCTAGCAGTGAGCCTCGATGCCAGGGGACATGGAGACAGTGACTGGGCTTCTGATGGGGATTATTCAAATGACGCGTTGGTGGCAGACCTCGTAGCAGTTGTAGAGCACTTTGACCAAAAGCCAATTTTGGTAGGGGCATCAATGGGCGGAGGAACCTCACTAGCGGCTGTTGGCGAAGGCGCTGTTGAGGCTAAAGCTTTAGTTCTAGTCGACACAGCACCTAGAATTGAAGTTAGTGGCGTGCGAAAAATAAGAGATTTTATGGCTCAGGCGCCCGAAGGATTTGAGTCGCTCGAAGATGTCGCAGCGGCGATCGGAAATTATCAACCTCACCGGGATCGACCAAGAAATTTAGATGGTCTCGCAAAAAATGTTCGGCTCTGGCCAGATGGTCGTTACCGCTGGCATTGGGATCCGCAATTCATGGCACGAAAACGAGTGCTCGCTGATCGAATTCCTCGACAGGAGGCTGCTGCCAGAAATGTGAAATGCCCATCACTGCTAGTGCGAGGTGGGCTGAGCGATGTGCTCTCGGAAGAAGGAGCTCAGGCGTATCTTGATTTGGTACCGCATTCGAAATATACAAACGTTGGACAAGCAGCTCACATGGTGGCGGGTGATAGAAACGATATCTTTGTTTCGTCTGTCTTAGACTTTCTGTCTGAACTCGATTGATTAAGAAGTTTTTCAAAACCACAAATTAACTAAGGAAAAGGGACGTCCCACGTGTCCCTGAAAGCTATTTCTTCGACCGGTTTACGAGTGAGTTTTGTGTATTGCTTCTCTACAACTGGCCAGCCAATAGCTATTAGCGCGCCTAGTGCAAATCCGTCAGGGGTATGAAATAGTTGATCGCAGGACTCCTGTTCAGCAGCAAGTAAGGTTGTTAGAGAAGAACCGAGTCCTTCATTGGTGCAACCTAATAAAATGTTGTGCACCAGTGTGTAGAGCGAGCCGCCACCAACAATGCTTTGCCGATCCAAATCCTTATCAGTCACAGCAAGAGTCGACAGATCTACGTAGCAGCACATCAAAACGGGCACCTCATGCATCTTCTGAGCAAAGTCATCAGTTCGACGCAGACGATTAACAGCAAAGTTGGTACCGTGCTCCATCTTGTCGCCGGAGCCATCCCCCTGAAAGCCGACAGTTCCTTCTAAGGCGTGTTGGAAATATGGGTCCCATTGCTTGCGGTGGAGGTCTGCGACCCGTCGTTTTTGATCGGTGTCGGTGACAACAACGATTCTCCATCCTTGCCGGTTGCCACCCGAAGAAGCAAAACGTGCATTGTCGAGAACTCGGTGAATGGTTTCATCAGCAACTGGATCATCAGTAAAATATCGACAAGACGGCGTGGTTCTCATAGCGTTGTAAAGCTCCATTTGGTGAGCCTGACACAACTATTGTTGCTAATAAAGTCTAAGGTCAGTTTACGTGAAAAAAATGACGTGGGTTTGTGTAACTTTCGAAGCAGAGGATAAAAAAAATGAGTTAGAAGCACAAGAGTTACTTAGTTCAATTCTCGAGAGTGAAGGTGGCGTAGCTGTAGCACACGATTTCGTGTCAATACTGTGCTTCGATGAAGCCAGAGAAGCTGTTGAAGCAGCAGTTGTCGCTCAGTGGAAAGTGCAGCGCTCGCAATCTAAATCTGAAGCTATAGCTCGGATAGGAATCCACATTGGAGATCTATCGACGGCTCTCGAGCTGGTATCTGTGACAAATGGCAACCAAATTATTTTTACCCAAGAGATTGATATTGCAACAAATGGAATGCTTGATGCGCGTTTGCTGGGCAATTTTAAATTAAGTGACTCGGAACCAGTTAGGCAACTATGGCTATCGACGGATAGTCGCCCGAAAATTGATGCGAGACCTGTTCGGCTGAATGAGCAGAGATGAGGTTATCGGGGCAAAAGTTTTGTGGGGGAGCTAGATTTGGGAAACAAACTTGGAAGGGAATGGAATGACGACCGAGGCTCGAGTAGTTATAGTGCCACAAGAAGTCGGGCTACCGCTCGAAGTTGTAGATCTAGAACTTCGTGACCCTGATTCTCATGAGGTAGTCATTAAGCAATATGCATCGGGTATCTGTCACAGCCAATTGCATACTATTCACAATTCAAGAAACGCACCACAAATACTGGGTCATGAGTCAACTGGTGAAGTAATTGCCGTAGGAGAAGCGGTAACTGGTTTGGCAATCGGCGATACTGTCATGGTTACTTGGGTTCCAAAAAATTTAGATACTGCGAGACGTCAGGGCGAAATGATGGGGATCACCTTGCCTGATGGGCAAAGAGCAGTGAGCCTGAACGTTTTCACCTGGGCTACCCATACCATCGCCGATGAGATGTTTGTAGTGAAGGTGCCGGAAAGCGTTGATCACGAAAGTTGTTGCATCATAGGATGTGCGGTAATCACTGGAGCTGGTGCGGTCATGCACACTGCGAAAGTCGGACCGGGCAACAGCGTGGCTGTGTTCGGAGCGGGAGGAGTTGGATTATCCGCTATCGCTGCTGCTGCTCATCTAGGAGCGAACCCCATCATTGTGGTTGATTTATCAGACGAAAAATTAGAGTTTGCGAAAAAGTTTGGTGCAACACATGGAATAAATGCTTCAAAAGTAGACCCAGTCGAAGAAATCAAAAAACTAACCATTGATACCGAAAAGTTTGATTTGCTGCGGCAACCTTTGGCAGGCGTCGATTATGCATTTGATTGCATCGGACATTCGGTAACCATGAAGCAGATATCCGAGGTTGTGAGGGCAGGCGAGTTTGGCCAGTCTCGGGGTGGTACAGCTGTTCTTGTAGGAGTTCCGCAAAGCCCAATTGAGCTTGATAGTCGTCATATGTTTGTTGGTGAGCGAGCATATGTTTGCTCTTTGGGAGGCTCGTGTGAGCCTGAAGTTGATTTGCCTAGGTTCATTGAATGGCATAACGAAGGAATACTTGATCTTGACGAGCTAGTCACCCAGCGCTACAAAATCGACGATATTAATCAAGCGGTGTCCGACTTAGAAACAGGCGCCATAGCTGGTCGCGCAATCCTAGTATTTGAATGAAGGCTATGAGAGAAAACGAAATTGTTGGTAACGAAATACCGACTCTAAGAGTTGACGGTTCCCGAGCTCGTATAAGACTTCGGCGGCCAGAAAAACGTAACCGTGTAGAGCCGAAGGACCTAGAAGCGTTAGTTAATTTTGTCCAAGAAATACATGCAAATTCTTCGATACGTTGCGTAACGATCGAAGCCACTGGGCCGTCATGGTGTTCGGGGTATCACTTGGGAGCTCTGGCTGCCCGCGACAAACATAAATATGGTTTTAACGAAGGTTGCGACGCAATTGCTTCAATAAAAGTTCCTACCGTTGCGGTCATCGGAGGCAATATTCACGGTGGTGGTACAGACCTTGCAATGGCGTGTGACATGAGAATAGCATCTAGCTCAATAATGTTGGCAATGCCTGCCGCAAAAATCGGCCTGCAATATTATGCGACTGGGCTTCAAAGATTTGTCGAGCGTATTGGCCCTTCTGCGACTAAGCGTATTTTTTTGACCGGCGAAAGTATCCAAGCCGATGAATTGCTCACCATGGGTTACCTAACGGAAATATTGGATCAGGATATGCTTGAGCCGAGAGCCTCAGAGATTTGTCAAGCTATCTCCATTTTGGCTCCCAACGCCGTGAAAATGACAAAGAAGGCGATAGACGACCTAGCGGGTCTGAACCCTGATTTAGATCAAATCCAGTCAAATCATTTAGCCTCTGCCCTATCGCAAGATCACCTCGAGGCCATGAAGGCCTTAAGAGAGAAACGTAACCCAAATTTTGGAGGAAGCTAAGGTTGGTGAAAACGCTCGCCAATAAACAGCAATCTCACTGCAGCTATTCCATGAGGAGTAGAAGCTAAAGATGATTTGTGATGACAAAGCTACGAATTAATAGCAGGTAGGAGTTCTAGAATGTCAGATACAGAGCCACCAGTAATAGCTGTCGACAGAGTTAGTTCTTGGATAGGCAACAACGCAGAAGTCGACGGAGCCCTCACTTATAGCTTAATCGCCGGTGGTAGGTCCAATATGACATTCACGGTAAGCGATAATAGTGGCGTTAGGTTTGTTCTCCGTCGACCACCTACCGGTAAACTTTTGCCTTCTGCCCATGACATGGCGCGCGAATATCGACTCATGCATTCGCTCCGAGGCACTGAGGTGCCGGTGCCTGAGATGGTCGGCCTGTGCCAGGATGAAAGCGTGAACGGACGCGATTTCTACGTAATGAACTATGTGGATGGGATAGTTGTACGTGATGTGGAAATTGGGTCCTCCATGAACGAAGGCATCCGTAGAAAGATGTCAGAGTCATTAATCGACACTCTTTGTGCACTGCACCGTGTGGATATTGATCATGTTGGGCTTGGCGACCTTGCTAAACGGAGTGGGTATATAGAACGTCAGATTAAAAGGTGGTCTGGGCAATGGGAGAGTTCAAGAACTCGTGATATCCCTCTTGTCGATTCTGTCGCCAGAGAACTTTTAGTTCAGATGCCTGAGCCGAGTCCTACGACGATAGCCCACGGTGATTATCGTCTTTCTAATTGTATGTTTGGCTCTTCTGGGTCGGTAATAGCGGTTCTGGATTGGGAGCTGTGCACACTTGGTGAGCCGATGGCTGACCTCGCGGGTCTCTTGGGATATTGGTATGACGAAAATTCCGATGATGAGTTAGTCGGTGATGCAGCAACTACAAAACTTCTAGGGTTTATGAGTCAAGACGAGCTAGCGGCTCGGTATGTCGAAGAAATGGGAATTCCTGGTGGCTCAGTGGATTACTATCGGGCATTTGCAGAGTGGCGGTTGGCCTGCATCGGGGAAGGAGTTTATTCCAGATATCTAGGCGGTCAGCAAGGCATTCAAAGCGAAGAAATTGATTTAGAACAAATGCAAAAAAGCGTCACTATTCACGTTGAGAAAGCGGCGAAAATGCTTCAGATGCTGTGAAAGCAGATGGATTTCTTAAATTCCATTTCGCAGAAGTTTTCCACTATAGGTATTCGTTTGTTGATCATTCTCAATAGTGATTTCGCCGTTGATAATAACGTTTTGGTAGCCCGACGCTTTCTGGATCCTTCGCCATTCTCCACCTGGTAAATCGTGCACCACTTCCATTGGAAGCACTTTTAAATTAATTGGGTCATAGACGATTATGTCTGCGGGACTTCCCTTGCGGATCACACCGCGATCTTGGAAGCCAGCCAATTGAGCTGGCAGCGCTGAAAGTTTACGATGAGCTTCTTCGTAAGTAATCCATTGGTTGTCTCGCACCTGTTCGGTCAGCGTTTCAGTTGGGTAGCGCCCGGCAGTTAAGAACTTTGTATGAGCGCCTCCGTCAGAGACACCGAACAACATATGTGGATAGGTGACGATGTCTCTAAGATGATCACTATTATTTTGGGGAGGAGCTACGAAAAATAAGGTGTCCAGTCCATCCTCCACAGCGATATCAAGCATGATGTCTACCTCATGCTTACCGCTGAGTTCAGCGGCTTGGGTCACAGACATTTCTCGGTAGCGTTCGGTGCTGTCTGAGCGTGGAGAAAGGATGGTTACAGTGCCCAGTGGGGCGGTCGCTGTTGCTGGAAGATTGTCTTTGAGTCCTTGACGTCTCGATGGATCGGCAAATTTAGTTAGTCGCTCTTCTTTCGTGCCCATGCATGCTTGCATCCAATCCTCAGAGTCATCGTAAAGATTCCAGTCTTCAAGAGTAAAAGTGAAACCAGCGTTGCTGGTTACACCCTGACCGTAGACAGGTATTCCTCGCTCTCGACAGCGTTCCAGCCATTCGATTTGACGTTTGTGAATATGTGGACGATCTTCGAATGCCTGAACAACGTTATGCAAGAGTGGCCTACCGCTTATAGAAGCGATCTCTTCAAGATGAGCCAGATCATGTTTAACATCGTTAGTGGTTAGTGTCATTTGAATGACACCTTGATTCCGGTCAGCTAATACTTGAGCGAGAACGCGAGCGGTTTCGTCGTTCATCATGTCGGTTGGCATCGGAGTTCCATCCCAATCTCGCTGAACTGCCGAAGGACCTGTAGGAGGAAGACGCTGGGCTGACCATCCACACCCGCCGGCATCCATTGCCTCATGCACCATTTTTGAGAGCGCCTCATGCTCGCTGGCAGTCGGCATACGCCCCGCTTTGGCATCAGCGAGGCCGAGAACTTGAATGAGCATCGGGCCGATGGGAACGTAAGGCAAAATGTTTATAGCCTTTGGCGTGCGTTCTAAACTATCGAGATACTCTGGGAAGGTCGTCCAATCCCACGGCATGCCTTCAGCCATGGAGTCGTAGGGAATCGCTTCTACTCGAGTCATCGACTTCATTGCGTACTCGCGCATATCAGGGTCGACGGGCGCAAAGCCGAAACCGCAATTTCCGATTGCTACCGAAGTGATTCCATGCCAACCCGAAAGGGTGCAGTACGGATCCCAAAAAATTTGTGCATCGTAATGTGTGTGTAAGTCAACAAACCCGGGAGCAACATGCATTCCGTGAGCATCTATTACGCGTTTCGCTTTACTACTGTCGACTCGGCCGATTGCCATAACTCGACCATCAATTATCCCAACGTCTCCTCGGATCCTCGGAGCACCCGTCCCATCGAAGATAAGCCCATCTTTAATAACTATGTCGTAGACCATTAATCTGAGTCCTCTGCACTAGGTATATGCACCCACAATAGAAGCGGGAAAAGTTTGAGGTCGTAAAAATGTCTTTTTAAAATGGCTCTCTATCAATTCCTAAGACATAACGACCAAGTTGGTGGTTGATTCGATCTTCATGAACATTAATGTGGAGCGGCATAGCTCGAAAATCTCGATAACGACGTTCGAAGCTACCACCCTCGCGAAGAGCGGTTCCTCCTTGCGATTTTTCAAGTAATTGCATCGCCTCTGAGAGTTGATTGACTGCCATCGAAACAATAGACATTTGCCGGAAATAGTCAGCCTCGTCAGGGACCTGATGAGCTTCTATCCGCAAGTCAACCTCGGTGCAGGCCATCTCGATAGCTGCCCGTGCTGAAGATGCCAAAGCCGTGGCTTTCCCTAAGTTAATTTGAACTGTGGGTCTTTCAACCATTTTACCACCCATAAGAATCCTCCGAGAGCGAACTGACGCGCAGGCTTCTTTCAAAGCCATTCGAACTACACCGGTTGCCATCCAGCCTAAAAAAAGATCGGACAACCCAACCCAGTCTTCTCGGTATCGATGGTGAATAACTGGGACTGTTCGTAATGATTCTGCTCGATTTGCTCCGAACCAAGAGACGCAACGACTGAGTGGAACTCTGACATCGCTGTAATGAACATCATCAGTAGCTGATGCTCTTAGTCCTGAACCATCCCAGGTGGGGTCAATCTTGACTCCGCTAGTCGAAGTAGGAATTATTGTAAAGCGTAAATCCATAGGTCGAATTGGCTGACCTGACTCATCTATAATCGCAAATACGACGCCGCAATGATCGGCATATCTACTTCCGGTTCCCCAGGAAGCAGTCCCATTTAAAATGGCTTCACCGCCCTCGATTCGCCCATAGACACTGCTCCCGGCTCCGGCGGGGAAAGATACCCACTGGCCAGCTTCTACTATTTCTTTTAATATTGATATGTGGTCTGGACCCAAAGTACCCACAAAAAGGTGAAACACACAGAGATGATTCCAAAGAGCCCATGCAGTCGATGGGCACCTCGACGCAATGGCCTCTAATTCGCGACCCATTTGTAAAACTGATTGCTCGGTACCACCTAAATTCGTAGATGCTGCCATGCGCATAAAGTCAGTCCCTCTAATAGCTTCGATAGCAGTTGAGGATACGGTTCTAGTTTCATCAGCGAGCTGTGCTTGGTCCGCAAGTTTCTCTAGAAAAGGAGCACTAAATAAATTAGTTTCGTTCACCGGAAGAAATATGTCGACGGGATCTATTTCGTTGACCATTGGATAACAGTATCCGAAGAGTCCTATGGTGTGCCTATGTCAGAGTCAGAATATGTTCGAACAAATAAAACTGAGGTAAAACGTAAACCAGATAGAGGTAGTTATGACCGAGAAACGGTGCACTCGATCCTTGACGAGGGCCTGGTAGCTCATGTGGGAATGGTCCAGGGCGAAACTCCACTAGTTATTCCAATGACATACGGGCGAGTCGAAGAACAACTGTATTTGCACGGGTCAGCTGCCAGTCGACTCCTCCGGGATGCTCGTGATGTTGATGTTTGTGTGACAGTTACGCTGCTAGATGGTTTAGTCTTAGCTCGTTCCTTGATTAACCACTCAATGAATTATCGATCGGTAGTAATCTTTGGAAAAGCAAAACAAGTCACTGATTTGGATGAAAAAAGTGCCGCCCTGGAAGCAGTGACTGAGCATATAATTTCTGGCCGAGTAGCAGCTACTAGAAAAAATTCTGCCAAGGAAATTCAGTCGACGTTAGTGCTTTCTGTCCCTATTGATGAAGCATCTGCAAAAATTCGGTTCGGACCTCCTCATGATTATGAAGAAGATATGGAACTCGATGTATGGGCTGGGGTCATCCCAATAGGAATGGCAATCGGTGCCCCCGAACCTGATGAGATATCAAGCCACTTAATCGCTATCCCTGATCACGTAAAAAAATGGAAGAGATAATCAAGAGTCTGGCAAGTAGGGCAAAACTTCTTCGCCGAACCGTTGAACGGTTTCTTGAAGCTCATTATTGCTGATTCCACCCATATCGAACATAAATAATTGTCGATCATGTCCTAATAGTTCGTGAATTTCGCTCATACGTTCTACACATTCCTGGGAGCTGCCAGCAACAGCAGGGCCGCTCAAGGATGCGTCTAGATCGAAGGGAAGCTTAACCTTTCCATCAGTATTGGCTCTAATTAAGTCATCGACAAAGTTCCAATAATGTCCGTATCTCGGAACGAAACGAGCGAGCATATCCTGGTTATTTTTACCAGCAAAAGCATGGGCACAAGAACCGATGCGGATATCTTCCGGGTCGCGCCCAAACTCCTGCCAGGCCTCACGATAACGCTCGATGATGGGTACAAACATTTTGGGGTGGCCAAAAACTGATGGCAACATTAAGTGAAATCCCCATCGAGCTGCTAACTCTGCAGACTCGTGGGATCCTGCTCCTACCCACATCGGAATTTCACCTGTGGGTCTCGGCCGTGTGGTTATATTGTCAAGTGGTTCTCTAAATTTACCGCTCCAAGTAACATTTTCTGAATTAAGTAGCGTATGGACTAAACCAATTTTTTCTGCAAATATTTCGCGAGCATCATTAATCGAAAGACCAAATGCAGGGTATGTTCGAGAAAAAAAATTACCTCTACCAGCAACAATTTCCACTCGGCCAGGAAAAAGATTATCAAGGCTCGCATAGTCTTCTGCAAGACGTGCAGGGTCGAGCGTGGGAATCAAAGTAACTGCGGTAGAAAGAATAAGATTGGGAGCGTGTTCGCCGATAGCACTCAGAACCACCGGAGGTGAACTCAACATATAGTCATTGAAATGGTGCTCACCAATATGCACTGCATCGAAGCCGGCATCATCAGCCCACCCAGCGTAGTTAACGAGTTGTCGATGGCGGTCTGACTCTGATATGCGCTCTTTGGTATGTGGATGTGCGAGGTTGTCGCCAAGACTCATAATTGCCGATTGCATTATTATTAGCTCAACTTTCCCTGCCGCTACCTGCTAGCTGCGCTAGCAAGATTACTGCTTCGTCTTGTGAAGTATTGATATTCATTCCAGTGATTCCGCTATCTGCCCATTGAAGATAGCGCTTAGCTATTCGTTTTCGAGAGCCGTATAAGCCGGCGTCATCAACGTATTCATCCGGGATGGCTTCAGCGGCTTCAGTTTTGTATCCCGCTAAGTACAACTCTTGAACCCTAGTGGCGACGTCGGCGTAACCTCGCTGGACCATGTGCTGGTTATGGAAGTTGACTTCTTTATGTCCCATTCCGCCGGCGTATAAAGCGATATTATCTTTTGCTTTTTTGAAAATTGGTCCTATATCATCGGAGATTTGAACTGGACATTGAGCGATTATGTCAAAGTCTTTCCAACTCTTTTCATTACCATTTTTTCGAGCTCGAGAGAACCCTTCTTCTATCCAAGGGCGATAATGGTTCATGCGGCCGGGCACAAAGTGCATAGGGAGCCAACCATCACATAGCTCAGCGGTAAGTTTAACGGTTGCTTCGGAACCGCTACCTAGCCAAATTGGCAGAGATGAATTTGTGTGAAGAATCGATGTTAGTGGTTTGCCGAGTCCGGTAGCGCCATCTCCAGTGAAAGGTAACTGGTACTCGGTGCCCTCGTGCGAGACTGGTGCTTTTCTCTCAAATATTTTGCGCATAATCTGGATGTAGTCTCTGAGGCGCCAATATGGCTTGCCCCAAGGTTGGCCATACCAGCCTTCGACGATTTGAGGACCGGAAACACCTAACCCGACAATCATTCGGTTTCCGCCAGCCAGGGCATCGATCGTTTGTGCCTGCATCGCTGCCATTGCGGGAGCTCGGCCAGCGAGCTGGATAATCCCTGTACCTAGTTTTATTTTTTTGGTAAAAGCGGCAATGTATGCAAGAGGAGTCATGGCATCAGACCCATATGCCTCAGCGGTCCAGACAGAATGATAACCGAGTTCTTCGGCCATCTTTATGCGATCGATAGGAACGTCTAGCTTCGATCCCGAGTATCCGAGCATAAGCGCAAGTTTCATGACAATTTCTCCGTAATCGAGTAGTCGTTATTGCTTGCTTTAATCCTAAACCTTTATCTAGCTGGCATGAGATAGTGCGTGTTGCAAACTGAATCGTAGGCATGGGATAAATTTGGCGATGAGGCAATGGGCTTAGTTGATGCTTCTTTCATGTCCCACCCAGTACGGTGCACGTAACTCCCGCTTTAGTACTTTTCCTGGACCGGATTTCGGTAACTCTTTTTCTTGGAATGCAATTGATCTCGGAAGTTTGTAGCCGGCTAGGGAAGTTCTGCAGAAGTCAATAAGTTCGCTTTCCGTAAGCGAGGTGTCTCTTGGAACTACGGTGGCATGGACTTGTTCTCCCCAAACCGGATGAGGAATTCCGAAAACAGTTGCTTCTAATATTTTGGGATTTTGGTAAATGACTTCTTCTACTTCAGAACAGTAAATATTTTCTCCGCCGGAAATAATCATGTCTTTGGCTCGGTCCACAAGAAATAAGTTTCCTCCATGGTCTAAATAGCCAACATCCCCGGTGCGATACCAGTTACCTGCGATGACCTCTGCAGTCTGTTCGGGTTTATTCCAGTAACCACTAGTTACGTTGGGACCTTTTACTAAAACTTCGCCAGGCTCTCCTTGGTCTGCATCTATTTTAATAGACACGCCCAGAGCCGGGCGCCCTACAGACTTGCCTAGCGGCGTGTCAATGAGCAATTGTTCGGACCTTAAGCCGGTTACTAGGGGAGCTGTTTCAGTAGCCCCATATATATGTATGAATTCAGCATTCGGAAGTTGTTCGCAGGCTTTTCTCAGGACTTCTGTAGATATAGGAGATGCCCCATGTGCTAGCAGAGTCATAGCATCTAGTGACCGCGGATTTTCGGCTTGAGCTTCGACCATCGCTGCGATCATAGTAGGTACTAAAAGCGTGGAAGTGCAGCGCTCCATCTCGATGAGATCTAGACAAACATTAGGATCGAAATTTGGAACAATTATTTGTGGAACACCAAGAGAAATGCATTGTAGGACTGAAAGCGTCCCAGCTGCATGAAACATCGGTGCAGCCAGAAGATACTTATCTTTTTCAGATAAGGGCATCATGATTTGACAATGCACGGTATTAGCTAAAATGTTTCGGTGGGTTAGCATTACCCCCTTGCTCTTACCCGTCGTGCCTCCCGTGTAGAAAAGTCCGATTAGCGCGTCCTCGGAAACGTTAACAAACGGCAGCGGTTCTGAGTTCTGAATAAGCTCTTCGTATTCGGCAATGGAAATAATCTGCTCGACGTTCTTTGACAATGGCCCTGGATCACGATCAGTAATCAGAACAGTAGCGTCGCCATCTTCGAGAGCATATTCGAGTTCAGAAAAAGCCCAACGTGTGTTTAAGGGCATTATTTCTCTGCCATGAGAAGGAATCGCTAAGTACAGTTCTGCGTAAATTTCTGAGTTCGCCGCCCAAATAGCTACTCGTTGGCCTTCGCTAACACCTAGCTTATTTAGAACTGAACCGACTCGATGACAGCGATCAAAAAATTCGCTAAAAGTGCGTTGTCGACCTTCGCAGATAAAAGCAATTTCTTCCGAATGCATTTGTTCGGCTAGAGATAGAGCATCGCTGGTTGTTTGCATGATGTGATTTCGGATAGGCGATTAGGGCTACTTGATATGAGCGTTGTGCGAACAAGTCGCTTGCTCTAAAATTATGATATCGAGCTTGCAAAGTTTCCCATCGTTATAGATCTTTGGCATGCTGAGAATTACTATGAACACTGAGAACTTCAGAAGCTTTAGTTTGTTCTTCGAATACTGAATGCTCTAAGCCTTTGGTGGACTATGTTGCGTATGCAATACCTGGGTGCGAAAGCCGAGCCAGGTCACGTAACTTTATGGGGAGTTCCAATCGTGCAGATTGACCGTTTAGCTTCAGGTCTTATGTTTCCAGAAGGCCCGGCTATTGGCCCTGATGGGCAGCTTTACGTTACCGAAATAGCAGGCCAAAGAATTTCAAAAATTAGTGACACAGGTGTTGTCAGCACCTTTGCCGAGACTAGCGGCGGGCCAAATGGAGCGGCATTTGATAGTGCTGGCAATTTGTTAATTTGCAATAATGGCGGCAGGTGGCCAACCGATATGCCATCTACAAAAGGTGCGGGCCCAGTTGAAAATGGTTCCGGGAGAATGCAAATCATTAATACCGCAGGAATTGTTGATGACTTTCTATTTGAGATTGATGGCGTGCCGCTAAACGCTCCGAACGACGTATGTGTTGATAGCTACGGTGGATTTTATTTTACCGATCCAATTTGGTCCGGTTTAGTAGGGGGAGAGCGAGATGGGGGGCCTGTTTGCTACGTGGATACAAATGGGAGAGCAACTAGAGTAGCCGGAGGTATCGGATTCCCTAATGGGCTCGGAGTTCGAGATGATGGGCGCGTGCTTGTAGTCTGTGAGTCGCTGACAGGAGCACTTCTTAGTTTTCAGATCGAGGCCCCTGGTGTCTTGAGTAGTACCTCTAAATTAAATGGGATGATTGGCCGCAGGTCAGTCCCTGACGGATTTTGTTTCGATGTTTCTGGCCGCATTATTGTCGCCGGACACGGTTCGAATAATTTGTTTGTGCTGGATGGCCGAGACGGCAGACCCATCGAAGTTATTGAGCTTCCTGAACCTGGAGCGACTAATTGTTGTTTCGGAGGAACTGATTTCAAGACGTTATACGTAACTTCGTCAGATTATGGACATGTGTATGCCATTGATTGGCCGGTTGAAGGTATGCAACTGTTCCATAATCGCTAAGAAAAAAGTTTGGCTTCCAAAGATTTTTTCTTCTAACGACCTAATGGCAGCCACCATTGCTGTTTGGCGGAACATCAATCGCTGGGTTCCGCTCGAAAAAGCCGTCAGGCACCATTAGGAATCCAGCGTACTCAGTAGGCATCACCGGGTAGTCTTCCAGCCGAACATCATGTGTGAGTCCGAAACTATGCCACACAGTTACGTCTGTTTCGGTGATCGAACGATTGTCGGCTGTATATTTTGGGAGTCCTTGCCCAGCATTTTTTTGTGTCGGATAATCTCCCGCAGCGTACCGTTCGGATTGAACCGTAGGTGTTACCCACAAATTATGTTTAGCAAAAGCAGCTCTTTGGCCGTGCGGTGAGTCAGCTGAGGCGAACATCGTTGCCGTGGCCGAAGGAAGCAAGCGATAGGCAGTTGGGTATCCAAGACGGTTGGTTTTGTGTGAATTCTCTATCTTCCAATATCTGCTACTTGCCGAGCTTGTGTTGCGCATAGCCGACCTTTCATCGCTAAGGAGTGTTTCATTAGCCGCAAAAGCGGTGCCGTGGGGATTATCCGAGCCAGGCGGAAGTGCTTCGGTATTTACTTCGACGACGTTGTTGCTGGTTCCGTCAACAGCCATATCAAGCCGTACACAAAAAATATGTTGATGAATTGGGGCAGCCACATTTGGTGCAATCTGTCGAGCAAAAGTTAAATCGTCGCCATCACGGTGTGAGCGTGTGGTCAGAATGCCGGTGAGTTTTATCTCAAGCTTAATTGAGCCATCAAGGTGAAAATACCAAAAGAAGCCATACTCGTAATTGCCTACTGTGGAGATACTGCTGACAACCAACCGCCTAGACCTTCGCACTTCCACTTGTCCAGTCAACATGTCAGTATGTTTCCAGCCGATTCCAAAGTCTTCTTCGTGGATACATATCGCGTTTTTAGTACTCATGACGCTGCCGTCATCAAGCATTTGAACTGCATCCAGATAGACAATTTCCCCGATACAGTCGCATCCGAGCGTCAGAGAGTTAGCCGTCATTCCAAGTCCAAACTCACCTGAATCGAGAGCATGTTTGAAGGTCTGGCTAGGTCTAGTGTCGCCGTAGGGGACAACCATTTCTGCTAACGATGCCCGATCAATAATCGGCCGCTCGACACCATCTTGGGTATAAGTGACTCGGTGCAGAACCAGGCCTTCGGTGTCATCCATGACCAGCCTGAAACGCCATTTTTGCCAAAAAAGTTGGTTGTCGTCAATAGAAAAACTAACCCCTTCAGGTTGGCTGATCTCTACCGGTCGAAGGTCTTCCCTCAGGGGGCCGTAATCATTGACAATTGAATCAACATCATAATTTGCTTTCTCAGTTGCCATTGGCCACTGGTCGAAATCTTCGATATGCAGGACTTCCAAACTATCCACGTCAACATGGATCATCAATCCATCGATTGGAAAGGCATAGCCGTTGTCATCTGGATCCGGTCGGTGAAATGCAATACAGCGTTGGACTCTTCTACCATCTTCGAATTCGAAGCCGTAGTCTCCTGTAGGCCATGGATCAACCTGAACCGTAGATGCATCGGTAATACCTCGTTTAGAAAGTGCTTTCTGAAAATCGAGATTATTTTTGCATGCATCCATTACCTTAGAAAGCTCAACGAACCCAACTCGCGGAATTACATTTGGGACTAGCACCCAATGGTCTACTTCGCCTCGACTTATCGAAACGCGCGCCTCATAAGTTTCACCCTTCGAATGGACGACGAGGTCAAGTCGACGGTCAGCTAGATCGCCCGCGATCCAGGATGTGACCTCGACTTTTGGTGGCTCGTAGATGCAACAGCCATGGAATGTCGCATCGCGATCGATGTGACCACTGCGTCGGAGTATGTCTGCACTTGTTTTGATTTCGTCGGCAGTCATCATAGAAAGTGGGTGCATCTATTAGATGATAGGCGCTTTTTGGCGCATGTAACACCGGTGGTTATACAATGGCGTTACACGCTTGTTCTAGGAGAGAAATGCTTGAAGTAGGCACTACAGCCCCAATATTCGAATTAGATGATCACCACGGGGTAAAAACGTCCCTAGAGGATTTTCGAGGCAAGTGGGTTCTTCTTTGGTGGTATCCGATTGCTGGGACCCCTGGTTGAACGATTCAAGGTGGAGGGCTCCGTGACCGAGCTCCAGAATTCGCTGATGCTAACGCCGTGATCCTTGGCGCTTCTTTTGACACTGTTGAGGCTCAAAAGTCATTCGTTGATAAAGAAAATTTTCCATACCAACTACTAGCTGATCCGGAAAAAGTAGCTGGTGAGGCTTATGAAGTTATTAGTGATAGAGGCTTCCCGTTTAGGCACAGCTACTTAATTAATCAAGAAGGAGTAATAGCCAAGTCATACGATTTGAAGGGGCACCCTGACTTAGCATTACATGCCGGAGAAGTTTTGGCAGATATTGCTTCCCTAAGTCAATAGATCTTGCTCAGTAGGTATGGATTCATACCCGCAACAAGTTGGCAGATCAACGCTATTCCTAGAACTGATAGCTGACCGCCTTGAGTATCTGTATCCAAATGTTAACTCTGAAGCCTTAGCTCAACAATGTATAAACGCAATTGGAATAGATAAGAACACGGATTTTACCAAACTGGATCCGAAGCGTTGGACTGAATCTGATGTGATTCTGTTGGCCTATGGGGATTCATTTCTTGACGGAAATCGAGCCCCGCTTAGCGTCTTGGGTGAAACCCTGGATAACTATTTTGACGATTTCTATTCGATTCTCCACGTTCTGCCTTTTTTCCCATCTAGCTCAGATGATGGATTCTCTGTCATTGACCATAAAGAGGTTGATCCTCTTTTAGGCGAATGGAGTGATATTAAATCGTTATCTTCTCGTTTGAAACTGATGGCCGATGTTGTACTTAACCATGTAAGTTCTGAATCTGACTGGTTTAACGAGTTCCTGCTAGATCAAGAGCCTGGAAATAGGTATATCAAAATAATAAATCCTAGTGATGACCTTACGAAAGTAGTAAGACCTCGTTCTCGATCGCTAGAGCGACTGGTGAATACAGCAACGGGAGCGAAGTCAGTTTGGTGCACCTTCAGCGATGACCAAGTAGACCTTGACTTTTCAAACCCTGATGTATTTTTGGAAATACTAAAAATTGTGAATCGTCTTGTGGAAGAAGGAGTCCAATGGTTTCGACTCGATGCAGTAGCCTTTATCTGGAAGACTTCGGGAAGTAGTTGTGTCCACCTCTCAGAAACGCATGAATGCGTAAAAATTTTAAAGGCGCTTCTTCACAAACGACAGCCTAGAGCGGTTTTAGTTACTGAAACTAATGTGCCGCACAAGCAAAATATGTCATATTTTGGGCAGGGAGACGAGGCTGACGCAATATACAACTTCAGCTTGCCGCCTTTGATACTTCACACATTTATAGCTCAATCAGTGGCAGCCCTCACAGCGTGGACTTCCGAGATAAGTTACGAAGTAAAAAGTGGAATATTTTTGAATTTTATTGCCAGTCACGATGGAATCGGTCTTCGTCCGATTGAAGGCCTATTAAGCCAAGATGAGGTTGGGAACTTAATCGACGCAACTATAAAAGCCGGTGGAAGCTATGAAAGCTACAACACGCAGAATGGCCCGAAGCCCTATGAGCTCAATGTTTCGCTTTACGATTTATTGACCTCAGAACGAGGAGAATATGGAAAGGCTTGCTACCTAGCAGCTCAGACTCTCATTTTAGTGTTCGCAGGCGTGCCTCTTCTATATATCAATAGTTTGATGTGCCTTCCAAATAATCACGATGGAATGGAAAAGAGGGGATTTAATCGGGCGATAAACCGCCGGTCGCTTAATCGTAAAGAACTGTTATCTATCTTGGACCAGCAAAATGCAGATCCAATAAATTTATTCGATGAGCTAAAACGAAGAGTAAAAATACGTCGTGCTCAACGAGCATTTCATCCTGAAGCGGGCCAAAGCCATGTGCATCTTGGAGATGAAGTATTTGGACTGGTGCGGACCAGCGAAGACGGGTTCCAAAAAATTTTATGCATAACAAATATTTGTTCCCGATCAGTAAAGCTCGAGGTGGAAACGTTTCCGGTTTCGTTTCGAGGAACCTTGATCGACCTATTGAGGAACGTGCAAATAAATCTTGATAGAGGTCTTCAGTTGGACCCCTATGCGACTTATTGGTTATCTATTTCGATAGCAGAATAAAGTTGAACGAGTGTTCCAGGTAACGTATTTTCAATCTGCAACCAGTCAGGCATGGATCGAAGAGACCGCTGGCCGTTCAGATGCTTTTCACCCTCTTCGATGAAACATTTTTCAAAGAGTGTGGCCGCTAATTGTTCATCTTCTCTATTGTATTTAAAACCATTTATCTCAGAGTCATTGGCATAACGGTTGATGGCCTCGTGAGCATTATGGCGGTAGGCAGCGCCGATAGAAGTTAGATCTTCTCGTGTTATGAGAGCATTGTTGGCCGCTAGTTCACTCAAAATCGTTTGCAGAATATCTCGACTCATTTTGTGAAGGCCTAAATTGGAGTTGTCTGCGGAAAGAGGTTGATGCTTATGGTCATAGCGAGAAGTAATAGCCACCTGGCAAATATTTTGGCGTTCACTAAGCCTATAAATCTCCGAAAGAACTCCAATTTCCAGCCCCCAATCACTTGGCATGCTGATTCTGCTAGCTAGTTCTTTGCTTAGCGCAAATTCCCCTGCCAAAGGATATTTGAAGCTCCTGAGATAATTTAAGTAATCAGAAGATCCATGACACTGAGTGAGAGCATCTATAAGAGGGCTCGTGAGGAGTCGAACAAGGCGCCCACCGAAGTGAGACTCGGTAGCTCTGTAATAAAACCCTTTGGCGAAAGAATAATCGAAGGTCGGATGAGCAACCGGGTACAAAAGCCGAGTTAAAAGACTGCCATCATATGTAACTATGTCCGCATCATGCAAGGCAACTATCTCGCCTTGACCTGAACCCAAGAAATAGCCGAGGCAGTGCCAAACGTTACGACCTTTGCCAGGTGCTGC
>Ga0209035_10000273_pt1 | contig 20277 bp, 19 predicted proteins | sample MarorgKNORR_S2LV_6_FD_188220 | JGI IMG/M metagenome (GOLD analysis project Ga0209035, IMG submission 188220) | Marine microbial communities from the Southern Atlantic Ocean, analyzing organic carbon cycling - AAIW_A/KNORR_S2/LV (SPAdes) (version 2) | ecosystem: Environmental > Aquatic > Marine... | reverse complement strand
TATCTGTTAAAGCATAGTTTGCAGCGTATACAATGTCATTTCCGACTGAACCCGGGTAATTAAATAAGTTTAACTCCGTTAATTCGAGATCACTCATAAATGCACCCACTGTAAAACTCGAAGTATCGTTTATTGCACCGCTAAGACGTAATTCATGAGTGGTCACCTCAGTATTTGTTGTTGAATCAACCAATAGGTTAGGAGCACCACAAGTTCCAGTTGGAACATTGCCAGGTGCATTTGATGTATAAGTTACATAGTAGTCACAAATGTAGTATGGAAGATACTGGCCAACAAATAGATAGTCAGTGTAATCAACATTTTGATCTGAGGTTCTGTCTGTGTATGCACCAGCATAAACAACTTCAAGGTCACCAATAGAACCAGTAAGAGTGAAGCTCATGTTGTCATATTCATCTTCGATAGAATCATCAGTGTATCTTTGAACTTCTAAGTCGCCCAAAGTAGGATCTACAAAAAACACACCATCAGCATCAATAGTTTGAGTGGCATAAGTTACTAAAGCATCCCAATTATCATTAATTTCATGCTTGATACTTGCTCTGAAACCTTCATAAGTAGATTCGTTAGCATCTTCTTTAACAATTGCATTTGCATTCAAAAGTGTAGCGCCTGAAAGATCTGCTCCAGCTTGGAAACCACCTCTAGATGAAGAAACAGGAAGACCATTTTGTCTTACAGTTCCGGCTTTTCTAAAGCGTGCTGATTGGCTTGCATTAAGTGTTCCGGCAACCTGATCAATATAACCGCCTCTTTGGTCTCTATAGGCAACAAATCTCAATGCTGTGCTTTCGCCCATTGGAATGTTGTTTACATATTCAAACTTAGTACCAGTATCACCTTCTGGCATGAATCTTGTTTCAACTTCTAAACTGCTTGCTGATTCGCCTATTACAGGTTTGTTTGTAATCATTCTAACAACACCAGCTTGTGAGCTAGCGCCAAATAGAGTGCCTTGTGGTCCAGATAGAACCTCAATACGTGCCATGTCAGCTGCATATACATCCAAGTTTCTGCCTGGTTGACCTAATGGTTGCTCATCAAGATAAAAAGCAACGTTAGGCGCTAAACCAGCAACACCTGCAGTAGTAAGGTTGGGAGTTGTAGACGCAAGACCTCTAATATATATAGTACTTTGACCAGGGCCTGATCCACCTGCGGTAACACCCGGTAATTGCATTAAATAGTCTTCAAAGACATTTATTCCTTTTTGTTCAAGAGTTTCTTCTCTTATCGCAGAAACGGAGAGCGGAACATCTTGCAGGCTTTCAGCTCTTTTCCTTGAGGTTACAACAACCTCTTCAATGGTAGCTTGAGACTGAGCACCAATATAACCACTATATGCAGAAGCATTAATGATCGCCACTGCAGATAATGCGGAGAGAGTCTTGCTACCGAGTTTATCAAAAGTTTTTTTATTAAAGGTCTTGTTTAAGTTATTTAAAACATTGGTTTTAATAGTATTTATCATGGTTCCCCCCAAGGGATAAAAATTATTTAAAGTTGATTTACAGACAGGAAGCGATTGAAGAACCTGCTTCCATTGTTAGTTGTGCTCAAGCTAACGCTCAAGATTTTTAAAGACATGCATAAACCATAGCAACTGAAAGTCAAAATTGTAAGTAAATATGAAAAAAACAGCCTTTATTTTTGAACTAGAGTATTTTTTTGACTTCTTAAGTAGACTAATCGCTAAATGTTAAAAAATATCGCACCTAAACGCTTCCTATTCTCTCTATTTCTAATAGCTGGTTTTATTGGCATAACTTTAATAAATCTCAACGAGGCTGAAAGGTTATTTACAGAAATTCGAGAACAATTGTCGAATAGTCTAGGGTGGTTCATTATCCTCGCAGCTAATGCCATTTTGGTTTTTGTTCTTTACCTTGCTTTTAGCAAACATAAAAATCTTATTCTTGGAGGGGCGAATGCAAAGCCCGAGTTTTCCAATATCAACTGGATCGCAATGCTCTTTAGTGCTGGTTTGGGAATTGGTTTATTATTTTATGGAGTAGCGGAGCCTATTATGCATCTAAGCTCTGATGCAATTCATAATAACGGTGCTTTGTTCTCAGACAAAGCAAATCTCTCAATGAATCTTACATATCTCCATTGGGGCTTTCATGGTTGGGCTATATATGGAGTTGTTGGATTATGCTTTGCATATTTTGCTTTTAATAAAAATTTACCCTTTCGAGTTAGCTCATTTTTCTCAGGCACTTTCACCAAACATGTATGGGGGAGAGTCTCACTGGATATTATTGCCATTATTGCAACAATTTTTGGGATAGCAACATCTCTTGGACTTGGAGCAAATCAAATCAATTCTGGTCTTGAATATATGGGGGTGCTAGAGGCTACCTCATCTGATGGAGGAATTTCTGTCAGTACAGTTGGAATAATTATTTTCATTACTCTGCTAGGGTTAATAAGTGTTGTTCTTGGTTTGCAAACGGGAATTAAGAGGCTCTCTCAACTCAACATGATCCTATGCGGGTTAATGCTAGTTTTTATTTTTATAGCAGGGCCCTCGAGTTTTATTGTGGATGGTCTATTGCAAAATGTCGGATCTTATATTCAAAACCTCTTAAGTCTATCCACAAGCACACAAGCCTACATGGATTCATCTTGGCAAAATGACTGGACACTTTTTTATTATTCATGGTGGTTTGCATGGTCACCCTTTGTAGGATTATTTATCGCAAGAATATCCTACGGTAGGTCGATTCAAGAATTTCTATTGGGAGTTGTCGTCATACCATCTATTTTAGTTTTTATCTGGATGGGTATATTTGGTAACGCAGCCCTTCATCAAGAATTGTTGGAACCAAGCTCGCTAAGTACCGCAATAAATAATGACATAACAGTCGCACTATTTGTATTTTTAGAACAGTTTCCTTTCTCACCCTTTCTGATGGGGCTATCAATTTTAATAATCTTAACTTTTTTTGTAACCTCATCTGACTCAGGTGCTTTGGTTACTTCAATGTTAACGGCAGCGAACAATGAAAGTGCTCAGGATGAGCCGCCAATGATTTTAAGAGTTGTTTGGGCTATATCACTAGGAATAATTGCTGTCGTGCTTCTGGCTGGAGGTGGCTTAGGTGCATTACAAACCTCAGTAATAGTTACAGGCGTACCCTTTGCAATCCTTATTTTCTTTGCCTGCAAGAGCCTCTTAAAAAATCTTAATCATTAGTATTAAATGATATTATGAGTTCATTGACTAAAAAAAATAAAGAAATTACTAAAAAATTCTTTCAAATTTTGAGCTCTGGATCAGATGAATATTTAGATTATTATTTAGACGATTCTATAATTTGGACTGCTGGAAATAATTCTATTGGCGGGACCAGAACTAAGAAGGAAGTAGTTCATTTTGCTCAAAATATTCTTTCTGCATTTCCCAGCGGTATTAAGTTTACCATCACAGGCATAACTGCTGAAGAAGAAAGAGTAGCAGTTGAGGTTAGCGGGGAAGCCATTCATGCCTCAGGGCAAACATATAATAATCAATACCACTTTTTATTAAGAATTCAGGAAGGAAAAATTTTAGAGCTCAAGGAATATATGGATACTCAATTGGCTGCAAAAATTCTTCTTGGAGAATAAATGCATGCCTAATAGTAAAGCAATTCATATCACCAGTGAAAATCCTGACATTATTTACAAAGATGAATTTGACGTAGTTGTTTGCGGCTATGGAGGTGCAGGTGGTTGCGCTGCTTTAGAGGCAAGCAGAAGTGGAGCAGAAGTATTGATACTTGAGAGGGCCTCCGATGGCGGGGGCTCGACAGCATTATCAAGTTGTGAGATGTATCTCGGGGGATCTGGGGGCACTTCCTTGCAAAAGGCATGTAATTTTGAGGATTCTACACAAAACATGATTGACTACATTGAGTTAGCATTTGAGGATAAAGGTGATCCAGAAAAAATTAAATTTTATGCTGAAAATGCCTCTCAGCACTTTGAATGGGTTAAGTCCTTAGGCGTAACCTACAAAGAGGCTGCGCATTTAGGCAGAATTGTTGTCCCAGAATCAAATGAATCTCTTCTTTATACAGGCAATGAGAGAGCTTACCCTTTTTCTGCATCTGCTAAACCTGTGCCAAGAGGCCATGTTCCATCTCATGAAGGAGACTTTGGTGGAAAAATTTTCTTCGATGCACTGAAGAAAGAAATTAAATCTACAAAAATAAACGTGAGCTGCGATTCACGAGTGCTTGGTCTGGTGGTTGATGCGAATCAGACAATCTGTGGAGTGAGCTACAAAAAAGATAATGTTGTTCAGCATGTAAAAGTCAAAAAGGGAGTGATTCTAGCGGCAGGTGGATTCGCGATGAATGATAAAATGGTTTCAAACTACCTACCTTTTCAATCTAAGTTTACGGCACCATATGGCAACCCATGGGATAAAGGCGATGGAATTCAAATTGGCATGCTTATGAATGCAAATGTAATAAATATGGATGAAGCTTTTTTTGGAGTGTATTTTTATCCCCCAGAGTCTTTAACTTATGGAATTTTTCTTAATTCTTCTGGAGATAGATTTGTAAACGAGGATTCTTATGGGGCAAGAATAGGGCACTTCTGTGCTCAGCAACACAAACAAAAAGCATATTTACTGATTCAAAATGAAGATTTTTCTCCTTCTATCTATATAGACAAACTTCCAGTGATTGCTGTGGCAGATACTTTTGAGGAACTAGAGAAAGAGGCTGATTTCGAGCCCAATACATTATCAGCAAGTGCTAAAAAATATAACGGCTATGCAAGTGATGGTTTTGATGAGGATTTTAGAAAAGACCCTCTATGGCTTAAAGAAATATGTAATCCCCCCTACGCTCTTATTGATTACAGTTTTGATGCTCAAAGGAGTCCTGCCTATAGTCAAGAGACAGGGCCATTAATGTTTACACTGGGTGGATTGGAGACTCTAAAAACTGGAGAGGTTCTTGATAAGAATGGAGCAATCATTCCAAAACTTTTTGCGGCTGGAAGAACCACTGCTGGGCTCCCAAGAACTGGCAAAGGATACTCAAGTGGAATGTCCGTTGGAGATGCAACTTTTTTTGGAAGAATCGCTGGGAAATCAGCATCACTATAATTAAAACTTCTTACAAGATGCAACGGATGAGATTTAAGTTTGATATAAATAAACTGAATGCGTTTGGTGTATTATCATATGGGTGAGATATAATTTTGATGAATGACAAACTTTAAGTATATAAATTGGAACCGGAGTATTAAATGATTTTTAAAAGATTTTTTATATTTACACTATTATTTATTGGTATCAGCCCTTACATAATTGCTGAAGATGAGAGCTATTGTGAGGATACTTCGCCATCAGGGATTTTAGTGGATACAGAGAGCAAAACGTTAGTTTCTATTTCTCGCTCGTTTGTACTTGTTGATGACAGAATGGGCATTAAAAATGCTTCAATTGTTGCCGAAGAGGGGGCAAAAAATCAAATGGTAAGGTGGTTTTCACAGGAACAATATACTGAGCGTGAGGTTGTTGATTCTAACGCGATCTCAGGAACAACAACTCAGCTAAGCGATAGCTCAGGAAAGCAGACTACAAACTCAGTTACTAGAGAAATGGCTCAAACTATAAGCGAGTTTACAAGATCTACCGCTGCTGATATTTTGCAAGGTGTTCAAAAAGTTGAAGAAAGATACGATGCTGATAACCTTGAAATATGTGTTGCAATGGCAACGAGCCCAAGATCTAAGGAACTGGTAAATGAGGTTAAAGATTGGATGAATACTAAAAAGAACGCTAGTGATGATGATTCAAATGACTCTGATACAGAGAATGTAATCACTGAAGAGCCAGCAAAACCTTCTTCATATCATCGAAAAAGGAAACCGCTCTAAAAAATTTATTTTTTGAAGAATTCCGCATTCAATAAAAGATTTACTGTATTTGTTCTGGTTATATTTACGAGTGTAATTTTAGTGTCATGCGCATCCTCCCAGGTTCAGTCACAATCATCAGATAGAAAAAATAGACCAACGATTGCTTATACGGGTGTTGGTGCTGATTTAGATGGCGCGAAGGCAGATGCAATTCGTTCAGCATTGTCAATTCAAATACCTCAATATGTTATAGCAGACAGAAAAGTTGTTAATTCTGAACTGGAAAGAGATGTCACAATCTCAACCATGTCCGGTTATATAACTTCTTTTGAAATAATTGATCAATACAAAGATGTAAATGGTTTTGTTGTTGTCACTGCTTTAATTGATGTCAGTGAAAATAAAATTCGTAATTACGCTGCCTCTAGGTTTGAAATTATTAGTACCAATCAAGGCTCAGACCGCTTTGATGGAAAAAATATAGCGAATAAGGTCCTTGCTGCAAAAAGAAAGAAAGAGGCTGAAGCAGCTAGGAAAACTCAGCAATATAAGGCTGCAAAACAGCTCGCGGAAAGGCTTTTTGCGGGGTATCCATTTAATGTTGTTGAGGTAAATGTGACAGATGTGGATTTTGATCCAGACTATCCCGAAAGGATAAGGGTAGGAATTTCCTATGATCTTAATGAGGAATGGAGAAAGAGTTTTTGGCGAAAAGTTGAATTAATTGATCAACTATTAACTGATTCTGATCGAAGAGATAATATAAAAATATGTGCAAACTCTGGTTCTGTGCTAGATGGTTGTAAACGTATACCGCGCGTAGAATTATCTTTCATAGACAATAACCCTCCTCTTCAGCACTCTATTGTGGTTCCTGTATATGGCCCTAACGGAAGGTATGAATCATGTTTTTTTCATGATATTTACCCACCTATAGGCCTGTTATCTAGAGAAGAGCAAGTAAGTGGAAATGTTGGTGATCTTGCAGTAGGTATAGGAGCTCTCACTGCAGGAACTGTTGCTGTAACAGGTGCGGTAGCCGTAGGAACCGCTGCTGCTGTAGCAGCCCTTCCATTTCAAATACTTGGCGCTCTGGTGAATTCAGGTGATGGAAGTTCTGAAATTGAATATGAAGAGCCTGAATTGGAATGGTTAGAACCATCTAAGATAATTTATATTTTAGGACCAAATCCCCTATCTGTAGATTTTAAAGCAGGTAAATTTAATCCAAGATTAGTCTGGTGGGACGGCTGGTCATCTCGTCTATATTCAGAAAAAAAAGCTGCAACAGAATACCGTCCTTTTGTCATTGCGCGTGAGGGTGGAAACAATTATTTTATAAATGCTTCTGAGAACAAACGAAAATTTTCTCAGTGGTCAAAGGGACCCCCAGCCGATCTTTGCAAGCAGGAAGGCATAAGGTCTGGGAAGCGCTAGTTAAGTTACTATTAGCTTCACCTTAGATGTAACGTATGAAGTTTCAGTTTGTTGCAAAATATATTTATTTTATTTGCAACTACCCTCTTCCCTTATGGGCAAAGAATTAGGTAGTATTAAGTAAGGACATGGAAGCAACCAATTCACTCAATACATTCACACCCACACAGACTCGTGTTGTCAGAGTTGTAGCTCCACCTAAAATCAATCCACCTTCACTAAAAGAAGCTTTACATATTGTTAGTCCAAAACTTCTGCCTTTTGCTTTGAGCCTGAGTGGCAACATGGATGATGCTGAAGATTTATGCCAAGCAACTTTACTAAAACTCATTGAGAACAAAGAAAAATTTCTATCAGCCGAATATCCCCTGGCCTACGCAAGAACAATTTTACGCAATGGTTTTATAGATAAATGTAGAAAAGATTCTAAAGTTGAACCGTTGGATGAACTTAATCTTGAACCAGTCATAGATGAAAACAAATTCAAATCTTTCGAGCATCAAGAACTCATGGATTGTCTCAAGCGACAAAATGAAACAGACAGAACTATTCTTGCAATGAAAGGTGCCGGTCATGACTACGATGTGATTCAAAAGTTTATCGGCACAATCTCTAAGAATAATCTGAGAACTAAAACTAAAAGAGCCAGGGCTTTACTCGCCGATTGTTTGGGGAGGAAGAAAAGATGAATCAACGCCTCAAACTTCAACTGGCAGGATACGTGGACGATGGCATGGACTACTCCAACTCTTTAGAAGTTAGAGATATTGTGGATGCATCCGATGTAGCCAGAGAGTTTTATGAAACATTACTCTTTGCTAACCAACGCTTAGAAAACTTCTTTAAATCTTCGGAGATGCACAAGACCAACAAGAATCTGCATAAGTTTATTGATGAGACCTTAGAGCCTAAGAACACTTTCTGGACTCGATGGGTTCCTGCATCAGGCTTGATGATGGCAACTGTTGCCATGCTGATTACCTTTGGTCCTTTCATGACTCCTTTGGCTGAAGCACCTGTCGTGTCTAACTATCAGGTAAACATCCCGGATACTATTCCACAACCACAGACCATTAAGAACTATCAAGTGAGTACCCTGTGGTCTTTGGCTGATTCACTCACTGAAGAAATGGATGCCACCATCTATCAAGTCATGTATGGCATGTTTACAGCCAACTCGACTGCTTTTATGAATGCTGACATCAAATCCATTAGAGCTGACGTGGATTTAGTCATGCCAGATAAAACTCTGATTAAAATGCTTGATCCAAACAAGGCTCAGCAAATGGTTGAAGCTTTTTTAAACTAATTCTGTAACAAACTCCCACTTCCTCCGTTTAAGTATTAAGACCACTTAATAACTATCCTAAGGAGGGATTAATGATTGAGATACTCGCAGCATCAGTAATATGGCTATTGGCTTTAACGATTTATTTGTTTGTTAGAAGGCTTAGAAAACCTAAACCCGTGGATGACATCAAACTCCAGAAAATTCACGTTATGCGTTTGGGGCCCTTTTCTGGGCAAGGCAATTCGTTTAAAGGTAAGTCCGTTATATTTATGATGTTGTTGAGTACCTTGTCATACGCTGAGGTAAGTATAAGAACCCTCGATAACTTCTACATAGATGATTTCAGTGAGAATGAACTGACGGTGGCCAAGACCGCAGAAGATTCAGAAGATGGAACGCAATTAGGCTTTCACGTTGAAAGACCGCACTGTATTCCCAACTATCCATACCTCATGATGGAAGTACCAAAAGAAATTCATAAAGGCGTAAACGTCTATGCCAAGATGTCAGTGGATAAAAACAAACCCAAGAAAACTAAACTCTACTTAGAGTTTGTTATGGATGTGTCAGGAGGTAGAAAGGTGGGTTGGTTTGCCTTAAGAGACTTCCCATCTTTTTATAATGCTGCGAAGGTGGATGTGAAGTTTCAACCCATCTCTGGCATGAAAAACCAAACATTTGTATTGGAAGGCTTAAAAGATTCTACCTATCAAGCTCAGCAAATCTGTAAGTCAGGTCATATGCTTAGGGAATCTAGCAAGCAGGTTAAGATTTGAAAAAATGGTGGCACTTACCAAGTTATTAACAACTGAAGCAATGCAGGAGGGTCTCTTAAAGATTGGATGCCTGGACCTTTCACCTGGTATCACATGGAGATTGAATGTGGGCGAACTGATGGAAAAATGCCTCGCTTCCCATTTAAAGGTCAGGAGTACATTCCTCCCAAGGCTTAGTGATGAAAAGCTTTTTTAATAAATATATAAAAAACTTTGGATGCTATTGGGCTAACAGTTCAGTTGGAAATGTACTAATGGGTAGTCTTTGAAGACGTTTAAAGAAGCTTTATATTTTCTTACATTATTATATTTTTGTCTTACATCAATTATATTGTTTGAATTTTTCATAAGAGAAGATGATGAAAACTGGCTACTGCCATTTAACTTATTTTTCTTCATCACATTTGAGGGTTGGCTGTATTTGCTTTCCATTATTTTTATAGTTTATTTTATAAGAGATAAAACCAGTCAAGCTGGAAGGATTAGTTTTATTCCGTTTAAAGATTAATAAAATTTTTTAAAAACTATTATTTACGTTTTCTTAAAATTCTAGCCATAGTTGAGGCGCTTATTACGCTTCCATCTTTTTTCAAAGATTCTGCTAGTTTGCCTTCGCCTTCAGGAGCATAGATATTAAAGAGAACTAGAGCTCCGTTTGCTCCTCCTTGTTCCATGTGTACATCACCTGCTTCTTTATGTACAAAATCTCCCACAACTCTTACTCGCTTACCAAGCTCTTTTCCAGTTTCAATATCAATATCGGTGACATGAAGCTCACCTTCTAGAACCAAAGAACTAATTTCTGCAGTATGCCTGTGGAAATGACAATAACAATTTGGTTCCCACTTAACTAATATCTCCAAGCGCCCGTCTTCTCTCGCATCTAGAATAGCGTCAGAGTAGTCTATGGGGTAATCAAAATCCTCCCCCTCAGTGTAGCGCTTCCATTTAAGACTTTTATCATTAAGTAGGTTCATAAAGGAATTCTAGCTTAGCAAGTGTATAAATGTAAATTCACTACACAGTGTGTAGTTAGAGCTACTTAACGATTTCAAAACTTGTCAAAATGTTCCAGTACTAGATACTATATGGGTAGGCGGTATGGCGGTTCCTGCCCTCCCCCAAAAGAAAATATGACTACAATATTGGTCTGTAATACCCTGAAAAGCCCTATTTAAAGGGCTTCACAAGAAATTGGCATCCCGTAGGGGAGTCGAACCCCTGTTGCCGAGATGAAAACCCGGTGTCCTAGGCCTCTAGACGAACGGGACTAGATTGCGGCAATTATAAAAGCTAAAACTCTATATTAAAAGGGCTAAACTCTTATTTAATCTTATTGTTGATTGCCTTAAGAAAGCCTCGTAAAAAATTGCCTTCCATTTGATCTGGGTAGAGCCGTCTAAACATTCTTTCCATGCGAGTAAGAATCTGCTTTGGGTTTTTGGGATCAATTAAATCAAGCTTAAAAACCGTTTCATTGAAGTGATCAATAAGATGTTGAAGTTCGTCTGCGGTGTATTCAGGAAAATCCTGCCAAGGTCCAATGGGCTCAGCTTGTGATGCTTGGTATAACTCATAGCAGATAACTTGCGTCGACATGGCAATGTTTAAAACTGGGTAATCAGGATGAGCTGGAATAATTAAATGTTTATTTGATAGTTGCAACTCTTCATTTGTTAGCCCCCTATCCTCTCGACCAAATAGTATTGAAACCTCGATACTTTCCGAGGCAAGTTGATTGATTTCTTGTGCTGCATCTTTAACTGATGCCACTGGCCATTCAATGGTTCGTTCTCTAGCAGAGGTTGCAAAAATTATTTTAGAATTCTGAACAGCCTCTTCAATCGAAGTAAAGACTTTCGCATTCTCCAAAACATCGCAAGCATTGCCGGCCAAAGCAGTGGCTTCATCGTGGGGAAACTTCTTGGGATTGACTAATGTTAGTCTGCTTAGGCCCATGTTTTTCATGGCTCTAGCAACAGACCCAATGTTTCCTGGGTGTGATGTTTCAACCAAGATTATTTGAACAAAGTGATTGATGGAATTCATAGAACTATTATCATCATTTCCAGTACAATATGCGACATGTCAAAGCCTGCTTTATTAAACGTTGCCTTAATCGCCGCAAACATTGGAGCTGCAGAGCTCGAGTTTGCTGTAAAAAAAGTGCACAAACTTGATGTGATGAAAAAAGGTCCTACTGACTATGTAACAGAGGTAGATCAAAAAGTTGAAGAAATTGTCTTCGAAGAGATTAAAAAATATTACCCTGAAGATAACTTTCTTGGAGAAGAATCTGGTCATGAGATCAATAATTCTGAGACAACATGGGTGCTAGATCCAATAGATGGTACAACAAATTTTATTCATGGGTATCCTCAATACTGTATTTCATTGGCGTGCATGGTAAATAATAAAACCCAGCATGCTGTAATTATTGATCCAACTCGTCGCGAAGAATTTAGCGCTTCAAGAGGTAAAGGAGCTGAGCTCAATGGAGAGAGAATTAGAGTTAGCAAAAGAGGTAATCTAAAAGATGCTTTGTTAGGAAATACCACTCATACAAACGACTCTCAAAATTATACATTTGATAATATTGCAACCTTCAGAAAACTTTACAAACATGGTCTTACCATTCGCCGCTCTGGATCCTCTGCTTTAGATTTAGCCTATGTTGCTGCAGGCAGATTAGACGGCTTTTGGGCTAATGGCTTGGCGATTTGGGATGTAGCAGCAGGTATACTCATTGCGGAAGAGGCAGGGGCATTAACGAGTGATTTTTTAGGGAATCCAAATTTTAAGGATGCAGATCATTATTTATGCTCTACTCCAAAATGTTTTAAACCTATGCTTGAGGCTATTCAGCCTAATTTTAAAGCCAATTAAGGCATACCATCAAATTCTGTGCCTTCTGGCTCTGGTATAGCTAAATCGTCTTGGGTAATTGAGAGTCCCAGCAGCATATTTGCAACTACATAGATCGAAGAATAAGTCCCAACCAGCACTCCAATAATTAAAGCAGAGCTAAATCCCTTAATCATTTCGCCACCAAAGAAAAATAAAGCCATTAATACCAATAAAGTTGTAAAGGAAGTGATTAATGTTCTTGATAAAGTTTGATTGATAGATCGATTAATAATCTCTGCAGGCTCAAAGCCTCTCTCGCCTCTAAAATTTTCTCTAATTCTATCTGAGACTACAATGGTATCGTTGAGTGAATATCCTATGACTGCTAATAAAGCAGCAAGAACTGTTAGATCAAAATCCCAAGCAAGCAAAGAAAATAAGCCAAGAATAATAACAACGTCATGCGCCAAGGCAGCTACAGCACCCAAAGCAAATTTATATTGAAACCTAAATGCAACATAAAGCAAAATCATACCAAGAGCTACAAGCATTCCTAGGCCACCCTGATCTCTTAGCTCTGAACCTATCTGAGGCCCAACAAACTCAATTCTTTGAAGTTCGATGTTAGGATCCGAAGCTTGTAAAAATGCAAAAATAGTATCGCCCAATTGACTGCTCCCGTTTTTGTCAGCAACTTTAATCAGAACGTCAGTGTTGGAACCAAAATTTACCACTTGAGAATCATCAAATCCATTTGAAATAACCAAGTCTCTAATTTCTTTAAGATCTGCTGCTTCAGAATAAGAAACTTCAATCAAAGTCCCGCCACTAAAATCTAAACCAAGATTGAGGCCTCTAAATCCAAGAGACACAATAGACAAAGCTAACAAGGTCAGCGAAGTAATGGTGGCTATCTTTCGATAGCTCATAAATGAGATCTTAAGATTCATTAAACTCTAAGCTCCTTAATATTCTTATTTCCATACATTAAATTAATGATCGCCCTTGTACCCATGATGGCTGTAAACATAGAAGTAATAATTCCTATCGACAAGGTTATTGCAAAACCTTTTATGGGGCCTGTTCCGATAGCAAAAAGAACTATAGAGGCAATCAGGGTAGTGACATTTGCATCAAAAATAGTAACAAAGGCTCTTGAAAATCCCTCTTGAATAGCTATTTGTGGTTCTCTGCCTTCTGCAAGCTCTTCCCTTATCCTAGAAAAAATTAAAACATTTGCATCTACCGCCATACCAATGGTTAAGACCACTCCTGCAATTCCAGGCAAGGTCAGTGTAAAGCCAAATAAAGACATGAAGCCTGTGATGAGAACAACGTTGGCAAATAAGGCAATGTTGGCAGCTAGGCCAAACCATCGATAGTAGAAGAGCATAAAGGCAATAACAGAGAGCAAGCCAATGATAATCGAGCGAATACCAAGCTCAATATTTTCTTTTCCAAGGCTCGGCCCAACCGTCCTTTCTTCAACAAATTTCATTGGAGCAGCTAATGCACCCGCTCGAAGCAACAAAGCAAGCTCGCTTGCTTCTTGGGGGGTGCCAACGTTCGTGATTCTGAAACCTGTTCCAAGAACTGACTGAACAGTTGCCAGGCTGATAATATGTTTTTCAATATAAGATGTTTGCTCAATCACTTCGTTGCCGTTCTCATCTATGGTTAGATTCGATTTATTTTTTGTTTCCACAAACAAAACGCCTAGTTTCCTACCAATATTCCCATTGGTAGCTTTTTGCATTGCGCGACCGCCTTGCATATCAAGGGAGATATTTACTTGAGCAAATCCACTCTCATCAAATCCAGTGCTTGCATTGGTCACTCTATCGCCAGACACAATGACATTTTTTTCTAAGTAAGCTGAGCCCATTCTTTCATCTTGATAATCAAATTCTTCTTTCCTTAGACGCGAGGTAGTGGATGTAGCTTCAAACCTAAACTCTAAGTTAGCCGTTTTGCCTATAATTTTTTTGGCTGCTGTTGTGTCCTGAACTCCGGGAAGCTCAACCACAATTCTGCTGCTGCCCTGACGTTGGACAATAGGTTCGGATACCCCTAATTCATTCACCCTATTGCGCAAAGTCATCAAGTTTTGACCTACGGCGTAATCTCTAATGTCTTTGATTGCTGATTGCGAGTAGGCAAGCGACACTCTGTTTCGAATAGCACTTGTTTGCAGATCATAAAAAGCTGTGCCAGTCGCAGTAACATTATCATCACCAAATATTTTCAAGGCTTTGCTGTAATCTCCATCACCAACAAACTCAAATATAAGCTCCTTGTCTTTCTTTTGAGAGCTTTTAACACTGATGCGATCATCTCTAAATCTTTTTCTGTACTGATTGAGCAATGAATCGAGTCGACCATCCAGGGCAGCATCAATATCAACCTCTAGTAAAAAGTGCACGCCACCGGATAAATCTAAGCCTAGCTTTAATGGCCCTCCACCAATATTTCTTAACCACTGAGGGGTTGAAGGTTCAAGATTTAAAGCAACAATAGCTCTATCAAGTAAAACTCTTTGCAAAGCAGATTTTGCTGCAAGTTGGTCATCGAAAGAAGTAAATTTAGCAATAATATTATTGTCCTTTAGTCCAATTGACTCAGAGGCAATGCTCTTTGAGCTCAGAATATCAGTAACTTGATCAAGCAGGCTTTGATCTGCTGATTGACCGGTATCTGTGTAAGCAATTTGAATGGCAGGCTTGGCAGGATAGAGATTTGGTAAAGAATAGATAACCCCAATGGCTAATACCATTAATATAAAAGCATGGGTCCATATTGAGAATCTATTCATGTACTTTTATTAATTAATTGAGGCTATTGTGCCTTTAGGCAAGACATTAGAAATTGCTGTCTTTTGAAGTTTAAACGTAATATTTTCGCTGACCTCAATAGAAACATAGTCACCTTTAATATCTTTAATTCGCCCGATGATACCGCTAGCTGCAACAACCTCGTCACCTTTTTCAAGTCCATTCATCATTTCCTGTAATGCTTTCATTTTTTTGTTCTGCGGCCTAATGGTCATAAAGTACATTAAGGCTAAAAATGCAATAAAAAAAATTAACATTGAATTAGTGTCGTTCATATAATCTCCCTAGATTAACTGCTTTGGTACTTCTAAGTGCCGCTTATTATAAAAGTCTTTTATGAACTTAGCGAATGAATTTGACGTAATCGACTCGCGAATTTCATTCATAAGAGACTGATAATAATAAACATTATGAAAACTGTTTAATATTGATCCAAGCATTTCATTGGTTTTATCTAAATGGTTTAAATATGCTTGAGAGTATTTCTTGCAAACTTTGCATCCACAGTTAGGATCAATGGGTTCGTCCGAATTTTTACTTGGTGCATTTCTAATATTTAAAGCTCCATAAGATGTAATTAACTGACCGTTTCGAGCATTTCGTGTGGGTAAAACACAATCAAACATATCTATTCCATAAAAAACTGCCTCTACAATATCTTCAGGTTTTCCTACTCCCATTAGATAGTGAGGCTTATCAGCAGGAAGATGGGGAGCCAGATGATGCAGAACTCTAGTTTTATCTTCTTTAGGCTCTCCAACACTTAGTCCACCAACTGCTATACCATCAAAGCCAATATTATTTAAACCTGACAAAGATTCTAACCTCAGATCTTCATGCATACCGCCCTGGAGTATTCCAAATAATGCTGAGTCTGACTGATGTGCATTCATAGATCTTTGAGCCCACCTCATCGATAGTTCCATAGATTTTCTTGCTTCTTGATGTGTTGATGGATAAGGAGTGCACTCATCAAGCACCATGACAATGTCAGATCCAAGATTCTGCTGGATTCGCATCGAGTCTTCTGGGCTCATAAAATGTTTGTTGCCATCATAGGGTGACTGGAAGCTAATGCCCTCCTCGGTAATTTTGGCAAGATCACCCAAGCTCCAAACCTGAAACCCTCCAGAGTCAGTTAAAATGGGTTTGCTCCAATTTGAAAATTTATGCAACCCTCCAAGTTTTTTGATGAGCTCATCTCCGGGACGAAGCATTAAGTGATAGGTGTTCCCTAGAATAATTTCAGCCCCTGTTTCCAAAATATTATCTACCTCTAATGCTTTTACAGTCCCGTTGGTGCCCACAGGCATAAATGCTGGAGTCTGAATAGAGCCTCTGTCAAATTCTAGCTCACCCCTGCGTGCAAAACCCTCTGTAGCAGAAATTTTAAATTTCATTTTTTTTAAGAAGCATGGCATCGCCATAAGATAGGAATCGATACTCTTTTGCAATTGCAAGCTGGTAAAGTTCAATCATTTTTTCATATCCAATAAACGCTGCCACTAACATGAGGAGCGATGACTTGGGCAGGTGAAAGTTCGTGATCATAAGGTCCACCACTTTAAACTCATAGCCAGGATAAATAAACAATTGTGTCTCACCCTTGAATGCTGCAGGCTCACTTTGAAATGCTGTTTCGAGAGCTCTAACAGAAGTTGTGCCTACTGCAATAATTTTTCCACCATTTGCCTTAACACTCTGAATTCGTTTAACTAAATTCAGATCAACTTCAACAAGTTCTTTATGAATTTCATGATCTTCGATGTTGTCTGTTTGAACTGGTTGAAAAGTTCCAGCGCCAACATGTAAATTTACATAACCGAGCTCCACTCCACTCGTTTCGATATCTCTTAAAAGCGACTGATCAAAATGCATGCCAGCTGTTGGAGCAGCTACTGATTCTTTCTTGCTTGGATCAGCATAAATAGTTTCATATCTCTCTTCATCAATCTTTTCTGGAGCTCTATTCATATAGGGTGGTAATGGAATTTGCCCATGATTTAAAAATAGAGTTTGCGGATTAACTAACCAATCTAAAATGAAAAAATTCTCCTTTCTCCCTTTAACTGTAGCTATAAATTTCTCATCATCGTAGGTAAAAATTAATTCAGTGCCTTCTTTAGGAGCTCTTGATGATCTAATTTGAGACAAGGTTTGGCAATCAGATAAAAACCTCTCTAATAAGATTTCTATTTTTCCACCAGTACTTTTCTTGCCAAATAATCTAGCTGGAATAACTGAAGTTTTATTTAAAACTAGCAGATCACCGCTTCGTAAATGGCTGCCAATCTCTGAAAAAACTTTATGTTGAATTGACTCTAAGGCAACCAGCAACCTCGAATCAGTTCTATTTTTTAGTGGATACTGAGCAATAAGATGTTCAGGAAGATTGTAATTAAATTTATGGGTTTTCATGCAAGGATATAAGTTTGATATATTATTGGATCAAGGTAAATCTTAAAATTTAACTATTATGGATACTTTTACAAAAGATATAAGAGCACGAGTAAAAATTGAAGAACAGATCTATGCTTATGCGATTGCCTTAGATGAGAAAGACTGGGAAGGATTAAATCTAGTTTTTACCGAAGATGCTGAGACATCCTATGGAACTAAAGATAGTGATGCACCCTTCATATGCAAGAGCCGAAAAGAGATAATAAAGATGTGTGAAGAAGGTCTAGCAGATGTTGGTGTAACTCAGCATCTATTTGCAAATATAAGAATTAAAATTATGGGAGATACAGCGATTAGTAAATCTTCTGCCCTCATTCAGCATGCCAGTAAAGATTTAAGCGAAGGTAAGTCTTATGAAATGTGGGGAGAATATACAGATAACTGGATATTCATAGATGATATGTGGAAGATACAAAACAGAGAGCTGATTGTTTTAAAAGAATATGGAAGCTTGAGCATCGATGAGCTCAAGTAAAGGTTAATTTACTAGAATTGCAAAAAGTAAGTTTTTTCTGAGTTTATTTAGGAGGATTATTTAGATATTTCTTCTCTGATTGACTTCCGGATATAGTGCTGCAAACCTTCTATTTCTTTTACAGATAATTCTGGGTAAGGAGGCATACCTCTTTTAAGCAGATCACCATCATGCAGTATTTTAATCATAGCATCTAGGGATCCTGTTATTTGTGAATATAATAAGTTTGGTGCGGCGCCATCAGCCAATAAGGCTGGGCCATGGCAAGCCAAGCAACTGCGATGATAAAGTTCTTGCCCAACCATTGCCAAATTTTCATCTATAACAAAGCCTGGAATATCAATTATAGGCAAGACAGTTTTTTTAAACATCGGTAAAGATTGATCTGCATCGAGAGCAAAAGTAAGAACTCTTCTTTTTTGCGTTTGGTAATCCCAGCGAGGACCAAGACCCGAGTAGATAAAGTCCTGCCAACCTACTAACTGAGTAATGTATTGCCTCCCGTCTACTTTATAGGTTATAGGCTGTGCATTGATCCCATTTTGCGCATCGAAGGACCAGATTTTTTTTCCAGAATCAGCTGCATAAATATTTAACTCTCCTGTAGCCTGACCCTGCATCACTAAATTTCCAGCTGTGGTCATCGTCCCACCATTTTTAGTTCCCACCATATCAACTCGCCAAACCTCCTTTTGGTTGATTGGATCCCAAGCAGACAACCAGCCACTTGTTTTAGGAGGAATAAGATCAGCAGGCGCCATGCCCATTCCAGTTTCAAGGTAGAAATGTTCTGAAAATTCCCAATCTTCTGTTTCCGAGGGGCCAACAACAGCACCTCCTCTATTTCTTACAGGCAAGTAAGCAAGTTTAGTATCAGGATTATATGACATAGCTGCAACACCATGAGCTCCTGAGGCATCGGGAGACATCATAAAAGGAGTGTTGCCTGGATAGCGAGCTAATGGGTTCTCTATTGGACGGCCTGAATCAATATCAATCTTTTCTGCCCAATTCACATTAGCAAAAGGTTCTGCAGATATCAGCTCTCCATTTGTGCGATCTAATACATAGAAAAAACCATTTTTTGGAGCATGCAAGATCACTTTCCTCGAGATACCATCTATAGGTATTTCTGCAAGCTCTATATCCATAGCTGCATTATAGTCCCAGGTGTCTCCTGGATTGCTTTGATAGTGCCAGATGTAATCACCTGTATCTGCATCTAAGGCAACTATTGAGCTTAAAAATAAATTATCGCCTCCCTCGGGACTTCTAATTTTTTGATTCCATGGAGCTCCATTCCCCGTGCCAATATAAACATAATTAAGCTCAGGATCGAAAGCCATTGCATGCCAAGCCGTTCCCCCGCCTCCATGCTTCCACCATTCTCCAGTCCAAGTTTTTGCAGCTAGTCTCATAGCCTCATTTTCAAAACCATTTTTTGGATTTCCAGGGACGATAAAAAAACGCCACTCTTCCTCTCCACTCTCTAAGTCATAAGCAGTAACATAGCCTCGAATTGGTCTGAAATCAGCTCCCCCATGACCAATTATTATCTTGTCTCCAATAATATAAGGAGGACCTGTAATGTACCTTCCATCATTTTTTTCTGTAGTATTTGCAGACCATACCAATGTTCCCTTTTTAGCATCAATTGCGATTAATCTTCCATCAACTGTTCCAGTAAAAACTTTGTTATCGGAGTAAACAATACCTCTTACTCCCCAAGATCCTCTAAGCTCTTCACCAGCAACCTCATAGACTTCAGGATCATATCTCCATAATAATTCACCAGTTACAGCATCCATGGCGTGCATGACACTGTGACCAGTAACAAAAAAAAGAACCCCATCCACAGCTAGAGGAGCCGCAACTCCTGTGCTCATAGATGTTGGCAGATCATAGAACCATGAAAGTCCAAGGCGATCTATGTTTCCCTCATTAATTAAATTTAATGGGCTAAAATGATTTTCTTTATAGGTTCTTCCGTATCTTTCCCAATTACTTCCATCATCTTTAGGAGGTTGGAAGGTTTCAGCTCTCTCAATACTACAAGAGATTAATAAAAGACTTAGACTAAGATAATGTAAATGCAGTGGGTTTAGTTTCATAATTTAAATAGTAATAGTTTTGTAAACTTTATAAAAGATGTTGTTCTCGGCTACAATGATTCGCGTGCCCCATTGGCGGAACTGGTAGACGCGCGCGATTCAAAATCGCGTTCCTTCGGGAGTACCTGTTCGACTCAGGTATGGGGCACCAGGTTTCCACTAT